>OCAO01000510.1_pt1 | contig 12725 bp, 11 predicted proteins | sample 1477151 | NCBI WGS metagenome assembly OCAO01 (sample SAMEA2580298, study PRJEB22360) | human gut metagenome | biome: human gut; feature: human-associated habitat; material: faeces | place: Denmark | collected 2008/2010 | reverse complement strand
TGCTACTTTTTTATTTAAAATTATACTGGTAAAATATCAATAAAAATCCAATGGTAAATTTTCTTAAATTAATGCACAAGTAAATTATAAAAAATGATTATAAGGATTTTATAAAGGTTAGTACTTAAAATTTCCATTATATTTGATTGATTTTATTTTTCAGCACATTCTGAATTTTCTGAGCTTGATTAAGAAAATTCAAGGTGCATATAATAATAAAAGGGAACTATCATTAGCAAATTTTGATCCGGTAACGATAGCTATTTTCATTGTACAGGAAATTATAGGGGTATAAAAACTGTAAAAGACAATCTTATTGAAAGTTTCAAACCCACTTTTGTTCTAACATATTGAATCTCATAAACTAATTATTCTTTTAGTTCCCTAATATAAAATTCCACTGTTGCTCCATTATATTCGTTATTATAAGCTTTAATTTCTCCATTATAATTTAAAACAATTTTTTTAGCTATATACAGCCCTAACCCAAAATGCTTTTTATAGGAATTACTTTGATAAAATGCATCAAACATTTTATTTGTATTAAGATCTTTAAATCCTCTTCCAGTATCAATACATTTAAAGTATATTTTATCAGACCCTTCTTCTTCAAATACATTAAGAGTTATACTTCCACTATCAGTAAACCTAATGCTATTGAGTAATATATTATCAACTACTCTATTTAGCATAGATTCATCCAAAATATAGTACTGCTTATTTAAATTCACACAAAATTTGATAACTAAGTTTTTTTTATTTATCAATCTTAATACTTCTATTCTTTTTTCTCTTAAAAATTTATCTAAGTCAACCCTTTGAACTCTAAATAAGAAGTTCAAATTTTCTACTTTATAAATTAAAGAAAGATTATCTGTAAGATTAATCATTTTATCACAATTTTTCTTTATAATCATCATTGAGTTAGATATAGAAAATCCTTCCACATCTTTCAACTCACTTACCAATTCAATTTCACCAGATATAACTGTTATTGGCGTACGTATATCATGTGCAATAGATGATATCATCATTTGTCTTTCATTCTCAATCCTAGATAACCCTTCAATATTTTTCTTTAATTCACAAACCATTATATTAAAGGAGTCTTGTATAGTTAAGAATTCTTTGCCTTTTAATCCGTCTATTTTAAATGAAAAATCCCCATTTGATATCTTATTTGAAGCTTCTAGAAATACAGAAATATTTTTCTTTATTGATTTATATAGTTTACTTGTATATAAAAATAAATATGCAATAAAAAATATTATAGGTGAACTAAGCAAAATACAATATCCCAAAGCTGCAGCAGGATTATCCTTTATATTGTTGACAGCATAACCAAATGGAGCCTTAAGAACATAGATATATTGTATAGAATCATCTTTTATAAGTGGTACTCCTCTATATACGTATCCATCCTTAACTGAATTGAATTTTAGATATTTCAATATGTCCACCTTTGAATCTATAATTCCAACGTCCCCAAATAAATGATTACCATTAATATCTACAACTTCACCTTTAATTTTATTTGAATATTCACTTAAATGTATCAAATTTCCTTCTAAAATTGATTCTGTATTATTCATTATTTCATCTTCGATAGTATTCAAATACTTTTCATAATAATCTGTAGTTTTACTATAATTACTAGAATAACTTATGAAAATTAGCAAAAATCCGTATGCAATAATCGTTGATATAAATGTGTAAAGAAATATTTTTATAACAAGTAAATAAAAATCACTTTTTATTGTTCTATTGACTTGCATTTATAATTTCCCATTTATACCCGAGCCCATAAACTGTATTTATATATGAGCTTTCTGGATCTTTCATTTTTATTTTTTTTCTTATATTTTTTATGCTCTCAGTTACAGTTTCTAAATAACTTTCTGAATCTTGTCCCCATACTCTATCAAATATTTGTTCCTTAGAAAACATAACATTTTTGTTTAGCATGAAAAGTTCAATTATTGCATATTCTTTTTTAGTTAATTTTAATTTTGATCCATGACAAAATACCTCTTTTGCCATAATATCAATAGTTATATTTTTAGAAGTTAAAGTATATTTTTTACTTTTTGAAATACGTTCTTCTCTTCTTAAATGACATTCTATTCTTGCTTTCAATTCCTTTAATCCAAATGGTTTTGTTATATAATCATCTCCACCAATCGAAAGTGCACTTACTTTATCTTCCTCTAAATTTTTAGCACTCAAAAATATTATAGGACAATTAACCTTCTCTCTAATAATACTGCAAAGCTCTAATCCATCCATATCACTCATCATAATATCTAATACTATCAAATTAAACTCATTAGATATAATATTTTCTAAAGCCTTATTTCCTTCTTCATATGTTTCAACATAGTAATTATAAAATTCAAGATATTGTTTTATCATTCTACAGATATCTTCATTATCATCAACTACAGCTATTTTTTTTGGTTCCATACAATCACCTAATTCCCTACAAATAATATTTATAATTCTATTGATTGTAACGAGAATGCATAATCCCATGGAGTTTTCACACCATTTTCTATAGCTAATATTGTTAGTAGTATCCCAATAGCACCATCTATTATTCCAATATAATCATAATACTCTATTCTCTCATTATCTTTTTCAATATTATAAAATCCAAAAGGAGCTTTCTCATCATAAAAATCTAATATTTTATTTGAAAAATTTATAGAGCTTTCATTAAAATATTCTATATTTGTTATTTCATAAAATCTTTTTGATATATATGCAATGCCCGAAAATCCATGGCAAAATGTTGGAGAGTAAATGCCATTTAATCTTTTTATAGCTTTCTTCATTGCATCAATAGAACTATCTATATATTCTCTTTCATTCATTAATTTTCCTGAAATAATTAAAGAATAAGCAACTCCAGGTGTTCCGTAGCACCAAGCATCCCTACTGTTTGTCTCATTTACTTTATTATTTATATATTCTTCTAAAGATATGTGTGATCCCCAATAATTTTTTTCCTCATTTTCAATATGAAACTTCATAAGAAAATCACTTATTTTAATAATAGTATCAAGTTGCTTAGGTAATTTAATGTTTAATTTAGCACTGTTGCATAGTACTAATAACATACCAGGTATTCCATGAGATAGTCCTATATTAAAGCATCCGTTTGGCCAAAGGGCTTGATCATGCTTTAAAAATTGATTTTCAGACAGTATATACCACCCTGGAATTGTTAAGTTATCTAAAGCTTTATCTTTACATATTTCTATTATATATTCTAATATAAGAATTAGAGCTTCTTTCATTTTCTTATCATTATGAAATAACATACAATAATTTGCTACTCCACAAAGACCCTCAATAACATCATAGTCAGACATATTAATATCTTTATGAGATTTTAATTCTACAACTAACTTTTCAACTGCATCTTCAATAAATGAATTTATATTATTAATAAATGATGTATATCTAGTTCTACTATGTGATAAACAGACAGCTGAGAGCCCTATTCCAGAAGCGCCACTAAACATTGCTAGTGAAGAAATGCCTTGCTCCTCTATGGCTCTTCCCATTTTAATCATATATTCATGTCCTATATTATCAAAACCTTCATCTGGATATTGTTCATTAAGTTCACCATATAATACACAAAGAGCTGGTATTCCATGACTTAAAGATAGCTCTCTAAATGGGTTTATAGTCATTCCCTCTATATTTATGAAATTTTTTTCGTTATTTACAACTTCCTTTATATAATCATAATCTGATAATCTTTTTCCTATAGATAAAATTAAACTTTTTATTCGTTCCTTTTCCATTATTTTTCACTCCTTTAAAATATCCATAATTATCAATTACTCTTATTCGAAAATAAGTAATTTAAATCCATAAATAAAAAGATTAGATCTAAACCACTTATTTTTAATAATGTAAATTTTATTGTACAAGGTTTTCTTTCTCTTGTTTTATACTTTCTAATTCATACATCTGCTTATATAAAGAATTATTTTTTATCAATTCTTGGTGAGTTCCATTGCCAACTATTTCGCCTTCATTCATCACAATAATTCTGTCTGCTAGCATAGCAGTTGACAATCTATGAGAAATGAATATTCCCATTTTGTCTTCTGTCATTTTTAGAAACATATCAATGACTTCTTTTTCAGCTATAGGATCTAATGCTGAACTTGGCTCATCTAATATATAAAGAGAAGCATCCCTAAAAAATGTTCTTGCTATAGCTATTTTTTGCCATTGGCCCCCTGAAAGTTGTCTTCCCTCTTGGAACCATAATCCAAGTTGTTCATCTAAATTACTAATAAATGTAGAGCTAGCTTTCTTTAATGCCTTTTCCATATCTTCATCATTGTCTATATTCTCTATATTTCCAAAGCCAACATTTTCTCTTACAGTCAACTCATACTTTGTGAAGTCTTGGAATAATATTGCTATACAATTTTTTAATTGTGTTTCATCATAATTATTAACTGATATGCCATTATATAATATGCTGTTTTCCTCTACTTCATATAATTTAGAAATAAGTTTTACTAAGGTGCTTTTTCCAGAGCCATTAGCTCCAACAATAGCAATCCTTTCTCCTTTTCTAATATTAAGATTGATATTATTTAATACTAATTTAGAAGTATTGGGATATTTGAATGTTAAATCTTTAATATCTAAAGTTTCAATATCACTAATGTTCTTTTGATCTTTGTTCTCAATATTAATGTTTTCTTCTTCTAAATCTAAGAATTCAAATAATTGACTAATATATAGATTATTCTCATATAATGTGTATATAGTATTTAATATTCCTTTACAGTTACTTTGAATTAAATTCAATGCATTAATAAATCCTACTACATTACCTATTAATATTTCTCCTATAAGCACTGAATAAATTATTATAAATAATATAGTTGATGTACATGCTTGTTGAACAAATTCAAATATAAATGTAAAAATAGATCTCCTTTTAAATAACTTTATATCTTGTTTAACAAATTTCTTATTAATACTGTCAAATTTATTTAATACATATTGGCCTATGCCATAAGACTTTATTTCCTTAAATGTATTATCTCTAGTCAATAAATAAGATAAATACCAAGACTTTCTCCTATCTGTAGCCCTTCCCCAGCTAATATTAAATTCCCTTTGACCTATCTTTAAAAAATACACGGAAAATGTTATTGGAATTAATACTAAAATGAGAAAAACCCAAGGTTTCCAGTTTATTATGATACCTACAGCAGAAATAAGTGTAATTACTGATGTTATAAGGCTTAATATAGATAAAAATACTTGATATGGCTTATATGAAGTCTCATTTTGAACTCTTTGGAGCTTATCATAAATTTCAGAATCCTCGAAATGTTTTAAGGACAATTTTGTACATTTATTCATTATTTTATAACTTAATTTATAATTAATTAATGTTTGAAATTTATTTTGATAATACTCCATAATGGATCCAATAGTCTCACTAAATAAGCTTGCACATATATAAAATATAAAAGCAAATAAAACTCGATTGAAATTTTTAGTTATAGTCATATTTAAAAGATGTTGTGATCCAAACAATGTAAATATAGGACATATTCCTGAAACAATACTTAGAAAAATGATAATATAAAAGCTTTTCTTGTGTACCTGCTTTATTAATTTAATTGTTTTAGGTATAAGATTTACTGCTTTTATTACATCTTTTAGCGACACATGATCATCATAATCTTCTACATTCAATTTTTATCCTCCTTCTAAGCTAAAATAGAACTAAATTTTAAAATGTTTTAATGCATATAAACAATGCGACGCTAGTGCTCTAACTTTCTTTTCAAATTCTCTATCAATTCCAAATAATCTATTAAAATGTAAATGAATTACACTATCTAGAATTGATAAATCTGTTGATGAAAGTAAATTCTCTCGAACTTTAATTCCATAACACCGTACTATTTCATGTCTTATATTTAAGATAGTTAAAAGAAGCGCTCCTGAGTCTCTCTCTCTTAGTCCCTTCCAATTTTCATTACTATTACATAATTTCATATATTCTCTTCTATTTTTCTTAAAATCATCCCTATAATCAGATTGACTAACTTGTGAACGTAAATAATTAACCTGTTCCTCATATTTAATCCCAAAACTTTCCATATAATGTATTTCTGAAATAATACCTATTAATTCGTTACTAAAAGTAATATTTCCTTCTCTTTTTTGAATTAATATGTTCTCTGTTACTAAACTGTCAAAATAAAATACTTTTTCTGCAATATCAATTAACTCAAGTCCACCATAACGTTCTATTTCCCTATCATAAGAATCTAAAGAAAAATGAGTCATAAGTCCTTCTTCTTTTAAACTATTCAACCATTTTCTTAAATCCGGATAAATTTCTAAAAGTTTATTTTCTTCTCCATTAAGCCTTAAGCGTATATGCTGCTCTGGGTCAACATATCTCATAAAAAAGTATTTATCTATATTTTTATTTTTGACCAAATTATTGCAGTATTCTGAAATACTATATGCTATTAAATCATCTGCGCTTGAACTTGTACCATATAGTTTAAGATAAATCCACTCATCAAAAGGATCTTTAATACGATTAGAAGATAAACTGCTTATATTATTCAATTTTTTAGAAAACTTTGTTTGAATTATTTCATCTTTCTTTACTTTAATAAGTGGTATTACTAATTCGCATGCATAATCACAATCTCCATTTTTAACAATATTACTACCCTCACATTCATATGCATTTAATACTATTTCTTGAAATGTATTTTTGCACTCATGGAAAAGTATTTTTATACATTCTTCATTTTCAATGTTTAGAAGAATTCTGTTATCTGCAAAAGTTAAATACACATATTTAGGCACATTATATTGACTGCAGTAATTTTTAAACATTTCCCTGAATTCGTTAAATTCTGTCTTTTTAGTTATTTTCATATTAATTCTATTCAATCTCCAAGTTTCAGGACATATTGTAAAGTTTTTATATTTAATAGCTGGAACATATGAAAAATTCTTATATACATCATTCCAAGGAAAATCATACCAAAGCTTCTTTCCTTCTAAACTTATATCATATAAAAATCTAATAGCATTAGGTGCCGCTTGAGAATTTAACATATTATTCATTGTAATTAATAGTTTTTTATTTAATGTTTTACTTTTAGCATAAAACTGATTATTTTCTATTCCAATAAAAATATCATCTAATTTTAATCTGCTTATATTATCTTTACGACCATTTGTAAATAATGAAATTTCATAATCACTTTCATGAATATTCCTAGTTACATTTGCATTTCTCACTTCATTTGGCAAATATGATATTTCACATGTAACATACTCATCCATATTTTTAAGGTTTTTAATTTCAGCATTTAAAGATTTAAAAAAGTTACTTGGATTATCCATCATATGAGAAAAACGTCCAAAACTTTTCCCTGCACTAGTTGAACCTAAATTAGGACCAATATTATATTTTAAGCTTATATCATTATTTTCATTAGTTTGAGATTTTATTATTATGTTAACTTCTAATGAATCAGGAATATTTTCATAGTTTATTTCTTCTATTTCCAAGTCTTTAACTTCATTATCTTTTATTACTATGCTATTTTCCTTATTTTTTATTGCATATAAATATTTTTCACTAAAATAATCTCGTACATTTCCATTTACAGATTTAGTAATAGCAATATCTAATGATCTATTGTTAGATGGACGTTCATAATTAAATGGACCACCTATTCCGGTATCATTATCTAATAACTCTAATAAAGATATTTCCCTATCTTGTCCATACTTTTCAACAAACTCTTGCTTATATCTTGATAAAAATGGTTCTGGATTGTCTATTGCCATAGACAATCTAAACAATATATTCATAAGATCATTTATTTCTGATATTATTTTCTTATTTATTTTTTTTTCTTTTAAATTTAACTTTGTGTCAACTTGTAAAAGATTCTTTACATTTGATACATCTTTCATTTTTTTACATAGTTTTAAATAAGCCTCTTCTCCTTTTCCAAAAAGAGATTTGTTATATGAGTCTATTTCATTTTTAATATCTATTAAATCAGAAATTATAGGAATTTGTATTTCAAATTTTTTTAATTCATTAATAATATAATCAAACTGATCTAACCCTGTTAGCGGTGGTCTTAAATTCGAAATTAAATATTCCTTTTCAATTAATTGTTTTAAAAATCCTTCAATTGTTTTCTCATCGGCATTTGAATATTCTTCTAATAACATATGTTTTAATTTACCATATTCTACACAATCTTTAGCAAGTTCATATGTTCTCATAAACGGCTTAGTGGCTCTAACGCTTATTTCACCAATTCTATTATTATCTTCTTTTAATGTTGAATGTATTAATAAAGCTCTATTTCCTTTTATGAAAATACCATCATTTATTTTAAAAGTTAAATAACTAAAATAATTCTCTTCTAAATCTTTAACTATACTTATAATCCACTCTAAATCAGGTCTTGCAAATTTTTCAAATTTATTATCGTTATATAAAAATGAAGTTTCTTCATCAGTATATTCTCCAAAATCTACTCCTGAAAATAATCCAAAAGGGGTAGGTCTAATACTCATTCTAATTAAATATTTATATATAGATTGAACAAAATAATCAAATTTCTTAATTTCTTTTCCATTACAAAAATCAATAAGTGTATTATATAAAGTTCTGCTAGATACTAAAATGGCTTCTCTAAAATCCGGATTACTACAAATTTCAAATAATCTATCTTTTAAGTTATTTAAATCAATATTATTATCAAAAAAGTTAAAATATTTATTTGCTTGAAATGTTGGTGTTCTGACCATAAAAGTATTCATATTTTTATATAGATCTTTCATTATAATTATCCCCTCATCATTTTAATATGTTTATTTTCCCAAAAGTTTTATAAGACAAATCATATTTTCATATAAATTTAATATATTTTATAAACGGCAATCTAGTGGTTTTATACAAAAAGGCAGTAAAAAATCTATCAATTCTTTACTGCCCTTTTTGGTACTAAATTATCATTAGCACTTAATACAAGAGTTACAAGATACACAAGAATTTTGTGTTACACACATTAAAACACCTGTGATACAACCTGGAGTACATACAGATTTACTAGTTACAGCTGGTCCTACTTTTGTAATATCTGCCTTTACCTTTACGTCTAAATCGAAATCATTTAATTTTGACATCTCCCATTCCCCCCGTTTCCACTAATTATATTTTTATTTTAATATTAATAAATTACTCAGTAATCATAAGTATATATAAATCTATATTATACTTAATAAATATTAAGTATATCTAGAATAAATATTTATTATATACTTATTAATTACTGCTGTAATTAATTAATAAGAAAATCTTTTATCGTTATGTCTTTATATTAATATCAAAAAATAATGTTTTTATAATGTTTTTCTATTTATAATATTTTTTCAAAAACAAATTAAATTTTTTAAATCATACAATAATTTAATTATTATCTATTCAGCGCTTTATATGCATTTGCTAATCCTGAGCCATAGTAATTTTTAAATTTATTATCACCTATGTCTTCACACGATTTATATATTCTTTTTGCAACTTTTTTCGGTGTAAGAGTTTTATCTTCACATAAAATAAGTCCTGCAATTGCAGAAACCTTTGGTGCCGCAATGGATGTTCCTTCAACAAACCAATAATCTGTTGTTCCAGTACTTAAGCACATATCAAAAATACTTCCTGTTTTAGAAGAATCCCCTCCTGGTGCTGTAACATCAATAAAGTTTTTTCCATAATTAGAGTATTTAGCAATTTTATCAGTTTTTCCTGTTGCTGATACATTTATAACACCATCAATACTTCCAGGAACTTCATATGTTAATCCTTTATATCTAAATCCTTGATCACCATTTTGTTCATTCAAAAACTCAGTTAATTTTTTGGGATTTCCACAATCTATGCCTTCATTTCCAGATGCAGTTACAACTGTTACATTATGCTTAACTGCATATTTAATTGCTCGCTTATATAACTCATATTCGGCAATATCGTCTCCTAAATCATATTCAATCCCAGTATTAGGGTCTATCCAATAACACTTTCCCTTCAAATTATATCCTGACACACTTAAATTAATAACATTTACTCCATCATCAACAGCTTTAATTATTGCTTGAGACATTATTATTGCATTTGTATTACCTTTTGAATCAAAAACACGATAGCTTTTAAATCCAATGTCTGGAGCTACACCTTTAATTCTTCCATTTGCTGCAATACTACCAGTTACATATGTTCCATGACCTAATCTATCTTCTAAATCATCAGAATCTCCTGTTTCTGAATCATCTCCATTAAATCCTTCTGGAATAAAGTTTTCTCCTCCCATGAAATTATTTTCCAAATCAGGATGATCTGTCTTTACACCTGAATCAATTACAGCTATTACTACATCATGATTTCCGGTTCCTAATTCAAAACTCTTGCCATCATTTGTAACTCTTTTAATATCCCATTGATATTGATTATATAAATCTCCATCTGATGCATCATCACTTCTTAATTTTTTACTTTCATTAAATTCCACGATTTTCTCATCAGGTACTTTAATATTATGAGTTGGTGCTAAAGATTTTACTGCATCGTAAGATTGTATTTCAGTTATAAGTTCAGTACTACATTTTACTTCTATTCCTCCAATTTCTGATAATGTGTTTATAATTTTTCCTCCTGAATTTTCAATCAAGTCCTCTATACTCTTATCTATTTTATCTTCATTAAATAATACAACTAAATTTACATCATCCTCACTGTATAAATTTTTATCTTTAGCCTGTACCTCTGTGTTGCTACACATTGTCATTAACATAAATACTAACAGTAATATTGAATAGAACTTTTTAAATATTTTGTTTTCCCCCATGAAAATCTCCTCCAATATATTGTATTTATATTAAATAATATCAAAATATACATTTTATTTCAACTTTTTTTCTGTTTTAATAGAAACTTAATATTAAAAATCTGATTATCCGCATAAATACAGCATTTAAGGACTATTCAATAACTAAAAAATCAACTATTTTACCACGAATTTACCATGATTGAATGAGCCTTGATATGCCAGTAAAAGAACAAGGGAAATTGCACAAAAAACGTGTATCTCCCTTTTCTCGTGGTTACAATGCTACTTCACTTTGAGTTGAAATCTCAACATAGCTTTCATAAGCTCTGTTTGCACTTCGCCTTTTAATTCCTCGTCTATCCTCATGCTGACTTTTCCGTTTTCATGATAGAATGGACGCAAGCATAATTTTGATATGTAGCCGTCATAAAACCTTAAAATTTCCTTGATTGCCTGTTCATTCCCACTGGACGCTTTGACAATCTTCTCATAAGCAGGATAACCATAATCTTTTGTCATTTCCTTTACTTCCTTTCGTTCATCAACGCTTTCAATTTTTTCAATCCTCTGTTTCTCGTACAGCTTACAGAAGAACGTGATACATGGTAAAGCTCTGCACTCTCTCTGTCCCGCATATCTTGAAAATAGTATAACAAGATGTAGTTACGTTGCTTTTCAGATAACTTGTGTAAAGCTGTACCCAGTTTTTCATCAGATACCTTGATTGAGAAATTCCATACTTGAAATACAGAAAATTCAAAAGAATAACTGTCATAATTACTTTGACTATTCTGTCTTATTTCTGGAATTTCACAAAACAGTACTTCACTTTCCAAACGCTTTGTACGCTGTTTTCTACGATAACGGACAATACCCTTAATTGTTATCATCATATAAGCATTAAACTGTAATCTGATGATTTCCTCAAAAGAAGATAGTTTCATAATCTCACCTCCTTCCCGCAAAGCTGAAATATATAAACAGAGTACCGTTTATACCTTTTGGAAATACGGAAAAGAGAGAAAGAAAAAAGCCCGCACAAAACATATTGTTTGTACGAGCTTCAAAAGCTATATATTCATTTGATAAACGTATGCTATTAAATTGGATTTGCTTGTTTAGTTTTATACTTACGCCTCATAGTTTACACCCCTTACAGCATAAAATAATTAAAGTTTCTTTTTTTTTCGATAGAATAAATATATTCCTCTTGCGTGGGTCTTTTGTTGCCAAAATACATTTTGAAATCCACTTGTACTTCAGGGTCGGTGCTGTTCATAGTTTCATCAATAGTAGCTTTTATGTTTTCTTGAATTTCCGATTGTGGAACGCCACTTAATTTTGATCCTTGTTTTAACATTTTTTAATCTCTCGTTTTTAGTCTTATCATAACTGTTTTCCTAATTAAATTGAAACTTTCCAATTCTGTGCTTTTCTCTGTTCCTCATACATCTTTGCATACCACCCATTTTGCTTTAGTAACGTTTTATGATTGCCCTGTTCTTTAATAATGCCTTTATCTAAAACAAGAATATTATCCGCATTTACAATTGTTCCTAAGCGATGTGCGATTACAAATACTGTCTTATCTTTCATTAAATGATGAAAAGCACTCTGAATTTCATATTCATTGTCGGCATCACGGTTTGAGGTAGTTTCATCTAAAAGAACGATAGGCGAATTTTTTAATAAAGCCCGTGCGATCAATGTCGTCAACTTAAGTAATTTGTAAATATAAATCACGATTATTTTTAGATGATATATTTAAATTTCTTCTAAAAAATGGTACAC
>OCAO01000509.1_pt1 | contig 12758 bp, 8 predicted proteins | sample 1477151 | NCBI WGS metagenome assembly OCAO01 (sample SAMEA2580298, study PRJEB22360) | human gut metagenome | biome: human gut; feature: human-associated habitat; material: faeces | place: Denmark | collected 2008/2010 | reverse complement strand
ATAAAGAAGACGGGGCAGTGGCTGCATCCTTGGCGGCGTCAGCCATATCGGCGGCCGCAACCTTAAATTCATCTTTGTCAGCGTGAAGGGATACGTAGTTCCTGTTCATTGTGCTGTCAATCTTGGAAATGTCGTCATTCCCGTCATCTTCAAAATCATGAAAATCTTCTTCCAGTTCTTTATGGAAAGATTTATATTTCGTAAAATAAGAGATACCGGCCGCAACGGCACCCGCGATGGTGGCAAAAGCCACTAATTTCCCAAAACCATTACCCTTTTTTGCCATGTGAAACACTCCTTTCATTTGATTCTTATTGTAATACTTATAAAGAAAAAAATAAAGGTATATAATAAGAAAATTTCTATAAACTATGTAGGAATGGGAAAATGCTCTCAGTTATGGAATGAAATTGTAAAAAATATATAAAATTAGCACTCAACTATTGACAGTGCTAATAATGAGTGATATAACTTAGTATGTGGTTAAAAGAAGTTTCCATTTGCGAAACAAAAAGAAAGAATCAATAGAAACAGTATGAGGAGGAATTGCAATGAAATTAGTACCATTATTTGACAGGGTAGTATTAAAACCATTGGTTGCAGAGGAAACGACAAAATCCGGAATCGTTTTACCGGGTCAGGCAAAAGAGAAACCGCAGCAGGCGGAAGTAATCGCAGTAGGACCAGGCGGCCTGGTTGATGGCAAAGAAGTGACCATGCAGGTAAAGGTCGGCGATAAAGTAATCTTTTCCAAGTATTCAGGAACCGAAGTGGAAGGTGAAAGCGAAAAAGATAAGCTGGTTATCGTAAAGCAGAACGATATCCTGGCAGTGATCGAATAAACCGAATCCCTGAGACCTTGAGACAATATCAACAGGCAATACCGAAATCATAACAAAAACGATAGATAGAAAGAAACTGGAGGAATGAAATCATGGCAAAGCAGATTAAATATGGTGTAGACGCCAGAAAAGCACTGGAAGCCGGCGTAAATCAGTTAGCAGACACAGTTCGTGTAACCCTGGGCCCGAAAGGAAGAAACGTTGTTCTTGACAAATCTTTCGGCGCTCCGCTTATCACCAACGATGGTGTAACCATTGCAAAAGAGATCGAGCTGGAAGATCCATATGAGAACATGGGTGCCCAGCTGGTTAAGGAAGTTGCGACAAAGACCAATGACGTAGCTGGTGACGGTACCACCACAGCGACCGTTCTGGCTCAGGCGATGATCAATGAAGGTATGAAGAACGTGGCTGCAGGCGCTAACCCGATCGTTTTAAGAAAGGGTATGAGAAAAGCTACTGAGGCAGCTGTAGATGCGATCGCAAAGATGAGCGAGCCGATCAAGGGCAAAGCCTCCATCGCAAGAGTAGCTGCAATTTCCGCAGCAGACGATGCAGTCGGCGAGATGGTAGCCGATGCCATGGAGAAGGTTTCCAACAACGGCGTTATCACCATTGAAGAATCCAAGACCATGAAGACCGAGTTAGACTTGGTAGAAGGTATGCAGTTTGACAGAGGATACGTTTCCGCTTACATGTGCACCGATATGGAGAAGATGGAAGCAAACTTAGACGATCCGTATATCCTTATTACAGATAAGAAGATTTCCAACATTCAGGAGATCCTTCCATTATTAGAGCAGGTTGTACAGTCCGGCGCAAGACTCTTAATCATTGCAGAAGACATCGAAGGCGAGGCTCTGACCACTTTAATCGTCAACAAGTTAAGAGGTACCTTCAATGTAGTTGCTGTTAAGGCTCCTGGCTACGGCGACAGAAGAAAAGAGATGCTTCAGGATATCGCCATCTTAACAGGCGGCAAGGTAATTTCCGAAGAATTAGGCTATGAGTTAAAGAGCACCACCATGGATATGCTTGGACGCGCAAAATCCGTTAAGGTTCAGAAGGAAAATACCATCATCGTGGACGGTGAAGGCAGCAAAGACGAGATCGAAGCCAGAATCGGCCAGATCAAGGCTCAGATTGAAGAGACCACATCTGATTTTGATAAAGAAAAATTACAGGAAAGACTTGCGAAGTTATCCGGCGGTGTTGCTGTTATCCGCGTAGGTGCGGCAACAGAGACCGAGATGAAGGAAGCAAAGCTTCGTATGGAAGACGCTTTATCCGCAGCAAGAGCAGCCGTTGAAGAGGGCGTTATCGCCGGCGGCGGTTCCGCTTATATCCATGCTATGAAGGACGTTCAGAAAGTCATTGACGGTCTGGAAGGCGAAGAAAAGACAGGCGCTAAGATTATCTTAAAGGCTCTGGAAGCTCCGTTATACCACATCGTGGCAAACGCAGGTCTGGAAGGCGCCGTTATTATCAGCAAGGTAAAAGAAGCAGCGGTAGGCACAGGCTTTGACGCTTATAAGGAAGAATACGTAGACATGATCGAAGCCGGTATCCTGGATCCGACCAAAGTTACAAGAAGTGCATTACAGAATGCGAACAGTGTTGCATCTACCTTATTGACAACTGAATCTGTTGTTGCTAATATAAAAGAAAAAACACCTGCAGCTCCGGCTCCAGGCGGAATGGATATGATGTAATAACGGAAGCAAAAGCGACGCATGCGTAATGAAAAGAGGGTTTGCAGTGCTTGCATTGCAGATCCTCTTTTTGCTATCACAGAAATTGAGGGTCCCCTCTGCGTCAGGCTCTTTATTCCATCATCTCCCTTCACAGAAGAAAGGACAACAGTCTATGAATGAAATGTATGCAGAATGGCTCGTAAAACGGAAAGCACCGGCTTATATGATGCTTGTCAAGGTATTGATGGTTCTGGTATGTGTGGTGGCGTTTTTTATCGCCGTATCACCGCTGCTCGGAATATTTGGTATTCTTGTTCTGTTTGCGGCAGCGGCGGCAGCCTATTTTGTCTTCCGCAACAGTGAAGTTGAATTTGAGTACCTCTATGTGACCAATCAGCTGACCATTGACCGGATTTACGGAAAGACCAAGAGAAAGAAAGCCTGGGAAGGTTCCATGGATGAAATTCAGATCGTTGCGCCCACCGGTTCCACTGAGGCGAAAGACCATGAGACGAATAATATGAAGGTTTTGGATTTTTCTTCCCATATGCCGGATGCGAAGACGTTTACCTTAATCAGCCAGTCCGGCAGTAATTCTACGAAGATTATTTTCGAACCGAATGATAAACTTCTTCACTGCATGAAGATGACGGCTCCGCGCAAGGTAGTGGATCGGATTTAGGGATTTATTTGAAAAGAAGATTTGAATTAATTCAGAGATAAGAATGATAAGGGAAAAGGGCAGATACACGTGACAGTTTTGGCAGCGTGTGTCTGCCCTTTTTTTATATGAAATACGCCGGAAATAATGTCTTTCACACACGGAAAACAGATTAAAATTGTCCGTTGACAAGTGGTGCAAAATTTGTTAAACTATGTAACTAACAAGCTAAAATTTATTAGCTGTATTAATAAAAACGACAAGAAAGAGAGGAAAATTTAATGGGTACAATTATTGGCGACGGCATTACTTTTGACGACGTACTTTTAGTTCCGGCATATTCAGAAGTAATCCCGAATCAGGTTGATTTAACGACCAACTTAACGAAGACCATCAAGCTGAATATTCCCCTGATGAGTGCAGGTATGGATACGGTAACCGAGCACCGCATGGCCATTGCCATGGCAAGACAGGGAGGTATCGGTATCATCCACAAGAATATGTCGATCGAGGCACAGGCGGAAGAGGTGGATAAGGTAAAACGGTCGGAGAATGGCGTCATAACAGATCCATTTTATCTTTCTCCAGAGCATACATTAAAGGATGCGGACGAGCTGATGGCCAAATTCCGCATTTCCGGCGTTCCGATTACAGAAGGCAGAAAGCTGGTTGGTATCATAACAAACCGGGATTTGAAATTTGAGGAAGATTTTTCACGCAAGATTAAGGAGAGTATGACTTCCAGAAATCTGGTCACTGCAAAGGAAGGCATCACCATGACAGAGGCGAAGAAGATTCTCGCCAAGGCAAGGGTGGAGAAGCTTCCGATCGTCGATGATGATTTTAACTTAAAGGGACTTATTACGATTAAGGATATTGAGAAGCAGATTAAGTATCCGTTATCTGCAAAAGACAGCCAGGGAAGACTTCTGTGCGGCGCTGCCATTGGAATTACGGCCAATGTCCTGGAGCGTGTGGCTGCGCTGGTGGCCTCCAAGGTTGACGTCATTGTTCTGGACTCTGCCCATGGCCATTCTGCCAATGTATTAAATTGTGTGCGTATGATTAAGGAAGCATATCCGGATCTTCCTGTTATTGCCGGAAATATAGCGACCGGAGATGCAGCAAAAGCCCTGATTGAAGCCGGTGCAGATGCAATTAAGGTTGGAATCGGACCGGGATCTATCTGTACGACCCGTGTGGTCGCCGGTATTGGTGTACCGCAGATCACAGCGGTTATGGACTGTTACGCTGTGGCGAAAGAATATGGCATTCCGGTTATCGCAGACGGAGGGATCAAGTATTCAGGCGATTTAACGAAGGCCATTGCAGCAGGCGGCAATGTCTGTATGATGGGAAGCATGTTTGCGGGCTGCGATGAGAGCCCGGGAACCTTCGAACTGTATCAGGGAAGAAAGTATAAGGTATATCGCGGCATGGGATCGATTGCGGCGATGGAGAACGGAAGCAAGGACCGCTACTTCCAGTCGGATGCTAAAAAACTGGTTCCGGAAGGCGTAGAAGGACGTGTTGCGTACAAAGGACTTGTAGAGGATACCGTATTCCAGATGCTGGGCGGACTCAGAGCAGGTATGGGTTACTGTGGAGCGTCCGATATTAAGACGCTTCAGGAAACTGCAAAATTCGTAAAGATCACGGCGGCTTCTTTAAAGGAAAGCCATCCTCATGATATTCATATTACGAAAGAGGCTCCGAACTACAGTATTGATGAGTAAGCAGACGTGATGTGTGATGATTGTTCTTAAGTTTTTATCTGCCGGTATAACCCGTAATTACGGGGTATACCGGCAGTTTCCATACCGGAAGAGTTTCACAGATCCCCTCACGGCATTTCATTCTGGGGCTGTCTGTCCAGGTCACAGCTCCACAATTTTTCTTACCGTATTTGCGGTTCGTATTGTAATTCTGCCGCTAACGCCTGAGCTGGCAGTCTTAGACCACCAATTCGTTTTTTGATAATCGTTCCTGCTAAAGGACCAGAAAATAACATTGTTATAGTGATACACGTTCTCGTACCCGGTTTTAGGATTGCCGATTTCATCATAAAACGCCTCATAAGAGAGAGGAGGCATGAGAAATATAAGATTATCATATCGTTCTTTATGATCTGTTCCCCACCAGTCAGGAGCGTGATTCAACAGCTCCTTCAGTTCATCCTGTAAAATAATAAAAACCGGAACAGCCATATCAAAAATGTCTGTTATCATGAACTGTATTTTATTTGTAAGAATCTTGATATCCTGGACGGTGCTTGAAAAGATTACATTGCCGCTGTTCAGATATGTAGTAATCTCTGTAAAACCAAACTCTGCAAAGCCCTTCTTTAGTTCAGACATGGATATTTTATTTTTTCCGCTTCTGTTGATTCCCCTTAACAAGGCAATATATCTGTTCATATGACACGTTCCTCTCTGCTGCTTATAACTGATTTAAGACTGTCTCCAACGCATAAATGCGACTAACTCAGCATCGGAACCAGGACCGCTGTACTCAGATACCATAAGATAGTTTTCGTCGGCAATTATTCCGTAATATCTGTCACTGCCCTTTTTGGAAAGCTGATTCCCTAAATAAATTTTATCATCATTCCAAAACCTGATAATCTGTTCATTTGGCAAAGTATATTCAAGGTTGATGAGAGAGCCTTTCAGTGCATGGAGCTCTGTGATTTCTTCCATATCTTCTATATTAAGTGCACGAAATGCTGCAATTAAATTTCTTTTGAATTCACATAATTCTTTCTCTCCTTTTTCCAGACATAACGCAGCCATGCACTCTGCGCCAAATGGCCGGCCGTTCGTCTCCATGCAGCCATTACAAATGCTGCTTAATTCGCATTTGGTACAATCGATTCCGCAAATAGATGCAGCCATTTTTGTTTTTCCTCCATCATTTTGATTTTATCAATACCGGGAAGCAGATGATTCCCTTAGAACAGGCCTGATATACTTAAAATATTGTTCGGGATCATAATAAAAGTACATGATTCTGCCGGGGGAAGTATCGAGGCAGTAACCAGATTTTGTGTAGTCAAAATCAGCCATTGCCGTTTCAATCTTTTCTTCTACACTGCAATTTTCCTGTTCATAATCGAATGGCCCATGTTCAAAGACAATATACTCGGCTTCGGGAATATCAGCCATAACCATCTGCGGCGGTACGTTTCCATGATAGTCACTGGGCAGCCGTACGCCCCAGCACTCTGTACGCAAAATCCCCCAATCGCAAAGTCTGCCGTTGGGGTCGTTCATATATGCCATAATCTGCCCGCCCGCGCAGTTGGCTTCGCTTCCTCCTTCGTCGTCTAATTTTCCCTTGATGCTGTCGAGCAAACCGCAGATTGTCTCGTAGTCCTGTCCCGGTATAAGATTTTGTTTACGCCAAAAATCCCAATATCCATTACTCTCGTAGTTTTTAATGTGTAAAAATTTGTGTGCAGGTATGGTTACAGAGTAAATTTTAATATCATCGGATGACTGAATCATACCAATCTCTCCCAATCCTAAAAAGTAGCGGTCAAAAGGGGTTATTTTTGTGCGGAGAGCCACGGGGGTCGGATTTTTCCGGTATTCACTGGGCGTTACACCGTATGCCCCCTTGAACGCTCTGGTAAATGCTTCATGTGATGAGAAGCCATAATCAAAAGCGATATCCAGCAGGCTTTTATCATGATCCCGAACCTCCTTTAATGCAAAGGCTAATTTCCTTTGCCGCAGATAGTCCCTAAACTGCATACCCGAAATCTCCTTGAATTTCCTGGTGGTATAAAATTCAGAATAGCCCAGTTTCCGGGAAAGAAAGCGCAGTGTGAGGGCTTCATCGTTATAGCTTTTAATACATTTGTCAATTTCATCAACAATTACTTGAATTTGTTTCTGCCATTCGTACATTCTCTTGCTCACCTCGTTTGTACCTCCCTATATTCATTATAAAGACATCGGGCGGCCGCTGCTTGATTTTACTTGCTGTTATTTTATTTAATTTTATGATATCGATTTTGCTGTTTTTCCAGTCACATTCGGATTAACTACAGTACAGTATACCGATTTTGCGGTTCTTACGTCAATGGTGCCGGTTAAAAACAGTTATCAAAAAGTACGGGTCACGGTGACGGAGGATGCCGGTGTTTCAATACCTGGGTCTGCATGGCTCGCCGAGCCTTGATGGTGTGAAGGAGTATATATGTGGTCGTCAGATTGGTTATCAGAGGATTTATTTAATAGGATTTATTTAATATAGAAGAAAGGCTGTTATTTTGAAATGATCAGATTTTTCATTCAAAAATGGAAGAATGAATTTTGAATGGGGAAAATATGCAAATTGTAGCTGCGGATTTATAGGAGAATGTAATGGGAAAATATGATATTAAGGCATGAAAACAGAAATATAACTGAATATTAGATAAATAATAATAAAAATATTGAATTAATGGTGCGTATAATTTAATTTATCTACCAATTTTGGGAATAAAACTCGGCATTATTAACAAATAAGAAGTAAAAAATTACAAAGAAAGAAATGGAAAAAAGTTGAAATGTAACCATTCTGTTACCATGAAGATGTATAATGCTTCTATAATTAAGTTTTTTGTAAGGAAAATAAAATAAACGGCAGATTTTTTTAGAAGGAACAGGATGTTTTGATTCGTACGGATTACTTAAATTAAATTATAAGAAGGTGAGAAAATTGTCGATAGCAAAAATGAGCATGCTTGATAACTCATATCGCTATTTTACCGTAACAGTAGACCGGTATGAGAGGCAGTGTATGGAGGGAATTATCAGTCACGCGGGAGAAACACCCGGTATCCGTTATGGTAACTTTCTTGAATTAGTACTCCAGATGGACCAGATATTCAACCGGATGTCGTGTCCGAAACAGACCATGGAATTCCGGAGGTTTACCGGTACTGATTATCCGGCACCGAAAGTGAAAGAATGCAGGAAGGTATGTAATGGAAAATTAGCAACATTTCATATATATGTAAAATTCCGATATGACGCCAGCTGGCAGGGAGAGATAACCTGGCTGGAGGAAGAACGGACGGAGCACTTTGAAAGCATATTACAGATGATCCAGCTGGTAGACGAAATTCTTACCGGAAGATATAGAATAAAAGATTTGGGAAAAGGCGCAAGAACATGTCAGGTAGCTGTAAACTCCTATGACAGCGGACTGTTGGAAGGAAGTGTACAGAACGCATTTATCAATCATCTGGAGGAATTCAAAGGAACCATTGGCCTGGCTGATGCTATGGTCCATTTATTTGAGGTTGGAATCGGCAGGAGTGCTTCCGGGACAGCCCCGGGAGAATGCAAGATCATTTCAGAAGAGACCTGGGATACCTACCGGAAAGGCGGCAGAAAAGCCACCTTTGTAATAAAAATCCTGTACAGGGAACACTCAACCTGGCAGGGCGTGATATGCTGGCGGGAAACCGGCGAAAAACAGGCTTTCAGAAGCTTTCTGGAAATGATTATTCTGATGGCCTCCGCTTTGGAAATCGGAAGCGGGGAAAATGAGTGTGAAGATAGATACTATACTGACAATCGACAAAAGACCATAAAGGAAGGGTAAGGAAGGAGAGAAAGTATGAAAGGACTAAGAAGAAAGTTCAGGCGAGGGCTGGCAGGTTTTCTGGCGTTCGTGCTGACGATGACATCATTTAATATGGTGTCGTGGGCGGATGTGGCGAGTGCGTTTGAGACAGAAAAGGCCACGTTTGTCATGAGTGGAGAGGAGATCAGGGAATCTGCTCAGGCTGCTATTGACAGCGGCAATGAGTTCAGTTTCGAAGATCTTGGTGCTGACGCATCAGACAGGAGTCTGGCTAAAGAATATCAGAGACTGTTTGGAGCGGGAACTGTTTTTGAATTTTCTCCATCGTATGACATGGATGAAGAGGAATATGCAGACGGAGCTGAGCTTCGAATGTTTATTCGCGTTGATGACGCATATGAGGGATATCAGATTACAGGAGATGAGGATATTATTTTCCTGTATATCAATGATTCTTCAGCAAGAATCACATTTCGTTCCCAAATTGATGGTTATACAACCCAGAAGGTAACGGTAAAGGGTAATTCTTCCTTATTGGATGACAATGAAGCAGCCGTACCGGGGGGAGAACCGCAACTGCCGGCTGGAGAGGAAGAAACAAATTCAGATGGAGCAATTGAAACTCCTGATACAAACGGGGAAACCAATTTAGAGGAAGAGACTGAGGCGTCAGAGCCTGGTAAGGAATCTGAATCAGAAGAGGCAATTGAAACTCCTGATACAAACGAGGAATCTGAATCAGCAGAAGCCATTGAGACATCAGCGGCTGATACCGAGACAGGTGAAACAAACGAGAATCCTGATGCAAACGCCGAAAGCAACGAGGATCACAGCATTCAATCTCCAGATCCGAATACAAATGCTGAAGAAAATTTAAATACGGAAACAGAGACTGACAAATCAAATGAGGTTCAGACCCCAGATGAAAATGTATCAGAAGACAACCAGGAACCAGCAGATCATGCAGCTGTTGAACCGGCTTCAGAAGGTGATAGTAATATTGATACAACAACTGATGAGAATACCGCAGCCCCCAGTTCTGATAACAGCAGCGATGTGGAAGCGCTATCTGACGATGCTGGACAGCTGTCCGTATCACGCCATTCTTCCTATGTTCTGACGACAGCAATTACTGTTATAGAGGAAAACGACAGCAATGATAAAGCTTTTGATGATGATAAAAATAACAAAGCTGCCGAAGTTCCTGCAGATAATCAGGAAAAAGCAGAAGAATTCCAGAACAAGGAAACAGATCCTGTGGAAGCCACTGATGGCGAAGTAAACGAGGAAACAACGATTGCGGCACCTGTGGAAACAGAAAGCAGTAATGATGCGGTAAGTGATGAAGAAGAACAGACATCGGTATCGTCCGAAGAAATGATCCAGGTGGATAATTCTATTGATAATCCGGCGGAAAAAACAGAGGACAACAGTGAGAATCTGTCTGATGAAAAAGAATCGACTGTAACGGTAGAAACTTCAGCAGAGGCTGAAGAGCAGGAAGAAGAAAAAGCAGTAACAGGAAGCACGAGCGGCAAGACGTATGGTCAGATCGTATTGGATGAATCCTATTATGCGAAAGCATATGTTACAACGCTTAATAAACTTCATGTTGATGTGTCATCAGAAGGTTATGCAGTAACGTATACAGTGACCCCTGTTGGAACAGCAACGATAAAGGGTGCAAAGAACGTTGCAGAAGGAAATGATTTAAGTTTTACAGTAAAGCCTCAGGTTGGTTATGTGATTGACCGTGTCACTGCAAACGGAGAGGAATTGGAAGCAGTTGATGATTCCGAAGCGACAGACTCCAATGCTTCTTTATCTGCAAAGCGTTACATTGTACCTTCCGTGACAGAGGAACAGGAAATTATGATCTCAATGTCGGAGACTGGTGAACACCCCGAGTTCAGTTTCAGCAAGACGTTGGGCAATGTAGTAGTTTCTCTTCATGCAGAAGAAGGAATCTTACCGGCAGGAACTTTGGCAAAAGTAACGGAGGTTACAGAAAAAGTTCAAGAGGCTGTCAAAGAAAAAACAGCAGAAGAGACAGGGGAAGATACCTCTGAAAATACAGTTCTTGCTTATGACATAAAGTTATTTGTCGAGAATGGCGAAGGGGAACTGGAAGCTCTTGATAACAGCTGGAGTGAGAATGGCTATGTAGATGTTACATTCTCTGGCAGGGCAATTGAAGAGAAGAGCGCAGAGGCGGAGACGGTTGAAGTAGAACACATAGATACAGGTAATCTTGATATTTCCTCAGAATCTGTAAATAAAGTGGCTGCTAATGAAGTAAAAAATATAGAAACTGTTTCTGATATAATTCATGTTGCGGGAGAAAATACGGTAGCAGAGATATCTTTTGAAGCAGCGCATTTTTCCGTATATATGGTTACTTTTAAAGGGATTAACAGTCCAACGCTTCGTTTTGATTTGAATAATGGAAAGGGTACTGTCCCGCAGCCAATAAGTGCAAAGGCAGGGGAACTTGTTACACTTCCTGGTCAGGGAAATTTGTACAGAGATAATTATGTACTTTTAGGCTGGTCAACGAGTAAGGATTCCAGTGCTGTCAGTAAAACAAGTGTATCTTCCTATGCTGGATATGTTCCACTGGGAAGCAGCTATCAGATGCCTTGGTCAAGTACAACACTTTATGCGGTATGGGCCCAGAATTCAGGGGTAAAGTCAGGATATCTTTCAATTGCAATTCGAAATGATGGGACAATACCAGGTGAACCATCAGTTCAATATGCTGGCTACGCCTACCTGTGTGAGAATAAAAAAGTAGACAATTTGTTGTATTATTTTAATCCGTTACACACAGTAGCTGGAGTTGAAGAAGTCAGCAATGCATTAACACCTGAATTTTATGAAGAGGTAGAAAGGCTTAACGAAAGTAAGAGGCTATGGAACAGCAATGAATATGTCGAATGGTATGTAATAAAAGACCAGAGAAATGATATAAAATATCCGGAGGGTGTCTGGCATATTGATGGTGTTGTTCAGAAAAAAATTTCAGTCAGTCTTAATTATAATCGAAATGAGACTCCGACCGGTGAAGACTATGGTGTAGTCCCCGATGGTCAATCATATTCAAAAGGGCAGACGGCTGTAATAGCCGGTAATGGATCGCTTAAGTGGCCAGGATTTACTTTTGATGGCTGGGACACTAAAAAAGACGGATCCGGTAAAAGGTACTATGAAAAAGACAAAATTAAGATGGAGAGCAATGTCACCTTATATGCACAGTGGCAGCCGAATGGTGCGGTAAAACTTACTTATGATAAGGATGCAGCTGATGCAACAGAGGTATTGCCCAGTAAGATAGAATTTGTTCAGGGTGGCCAGAGCTTAAAAGACAAACAGAAAATAATTGGTTCGACAAGCCGTCCAGGTTATAGTTTCGGAGGTTGGTATACAGAAAAAAATGGTTCAGGTAATCTGTTTACAGTTGAAACACCGATAGAAACCAATATGACGGTTTATGCAAAGTGGATCCCGAATGACGAGGTAACCCTGACGTATGATAAGGCAGCAGAAGATGCAGCAGCAGTGCTTCCGAATACGACAGAGACTGTGCTGAGAGGCCAGAGTCTTGCATATGCAGGAAGAGATATTGGAATAACAAGCCGTCCCGGCTATAAGTTTGGAGGCTGGTATACAGGGAAAAACGGAACAGGAGTTCCATTTGACGAAACTGTTGCAATAAAAGAGAACATGACAGTTTATGCAAAGTGGACAGCAAATGCTAAAGTAACCCTGACGTATGATAAGGCAGCAGAGGATGCAGCAGAAGTACAGCCAAGTGCAGCGGAGACGGTGCTGAGCGGCCAGAGTCTTGCGAATGCAGGAAAAGAGCTTGGAATCACGAGCCGTCCGGGTTATACATTTGGAGGCTGGTATACAGCAGAGAATGGAACCGGGCAGCGGTTTGACACAGCCTACGTAATAGAAGAAAGTATGACCGTCTATGCG
>OCAO01000503.1_pt1 | contig 12927 bp, 20 predicted proteins | sample 1477151 | NCBI WGS metagenome assembly OCAO01 (sample SAMEA2580298, study PRJEB22360) | human gut metagenome | biome: human gut; feature: human-associated habitat; material: faeces | place: Denmark | collected 2008/2010 | reverse complement strand
AGCTATCTTGAAATGAGTTTCTTTAATGAATATTTAACTAGAGAAGAAATAAAAGAAGTTCTAGGAATTAAGGACAAGGCATTAGATTCGATTTTGAAGCACTTGATTTTACAAAAGGGTAAATATACTAGGGAAGATGTAATTCGTGCTTGTATGGGTGGAAAAATCATTATACAGGAGGATAAAGAATGAATCCACAAGAAATATTTGAACAACTTAATAGTTGTATATTAGCTTTATCCAAAGGAAATATAGAGCAAAAGCGACTTGGATTAGAAAAAGCTAAAACTGAAAGAGAGTATAGAATTAAATTTAATCAAAAGATGTTAGAGTTAAAAGCAGAGAAATGCCAGGCAACTTTAATACAAGCATTAGCAAAAAGTGATCCAGAAGCAGCAGAACTAGCAATGAAAAGAGATATAGCAGAAAGTGCTTATTATACAGCTATTAGTGCAAGTGAAAATTTAAGGTTAGAAATAGAAATTAAAAGAAGTCAATTAACATGGCTTAGAACAGAATTAAATAATTCTTAATAGTCAGATATTGCGAACTAATTAATAGAAACAGATCTTTGAAAATTGAATAGTGTGGTATTCAAAAACGTGCTATAATAAACATAATTTGTATATTATAGGGGGATATAGATATGTTGAAGAATGGAAATAAACCAATTATAGTAACATGCATTATAATAGTCTTGTCTATGAGTATATTAATTGCTGGTAAAAATATATTGGACCATCATAAGTGTTATGTGGTGATTAAAGATATAGCGGCTAATTATCGAATAGATGATATAAAAATTTCGTTTCAAAATGGAAGTTATGGTGATGATATAAATATAGATGCTGATGACTTTGAAAATTTAACTGGTGATGAGAAATATATTTTTATAAAAGAATTAGATGATAATACTGGTAGATTATCCAGTATTACAAATAGCATTATATCAATAGGAACTATTAGTTCAAATAATAATGAATATTCATGTTATTCTGATGGAATAATATACAAAAATGGTGAGGAATATTATGATGTGAATCGCGAAGAAAAGGAGAGGAAAATGGAAGAATTTATTAAATATCTTTCTGAAAATCCTCCATATGTTGGTATGAGTGAAACATATATTAATAATACATCATGGGGAAAACCTACCTCAAGAAAAAAATGTCTTGATTACGATAAACTTGTGTATGAACGCAGAAGTTCAACATATTATTGGGGAACAGGCAAAATGGCAAAACAAGTCTATGTTGTTGGTGGAGAAGTATTGAGTGTAACAACTTATGATAAAAATGGAATTATGATAACAGATGATATAAGTCAGAAAATGAGAAGGGAAGGAAACTCTATAGGTAATTAACAAAAACTATATCTTTTATAAACTAATAAAATGCCACATTATTCAGAAGATGAATTTGTGGTATTTTTTTATTCATAATACTTTAAAAGTCAGTAGGTTGACAAATTAACATGAAAATCCTAAAAAATTAACATTGTAAATTAAGCTAAATAACAGCAATAGTTGTAACTATAAATTATCATTTAACTATCAATATCAAATAAGAAAGGATGATAAACATGGAAAAAATAATTAATTTAGAAACTTTAGCAGAAGGAGGATTAACAGAAAAGGTCAATATGGCACTTCAAGAAGTATTAAATAATATTACTGATCCAAACACAGATTATAAAGTTAAAAGAAAATTAACAATAGATATTACATTCATATCACAAGAAGATAGAGATTTAGCATTATTAGATATTCAAACTAAAACTAAACTTGCACCACCAAAGAGTATTGGAACAAAAATTGTTATTGGAACAGATGGAAAAGGTGGAGTTATGGCAAGTGAGTTTGGAAAGCAAGTACCAGGACAAAGTGTTATGAGAGTAGATGAAGAAACAGGCGAAGTTTTAACAACAGCAGAAGAAAAGGCAGCACAAGAACAACAATTTAATACAGAAGGTATCAAGTTAGTTAAATAACTTAATATAAAAAGCCATGGCAAGGGGCTTAAACCTTGCACATTATAAATAAAAAAGGATGAATGTAAAAATGGAACAAAGAGAAGCTTTAGAATACTTAGTAAACTTAGGAGAAAAGAAGGAGCCAATAATTGAACTAGATCAAGGAACTTTTTCAAGAGTTAGTTTAAACAGAGTAACAGAACCAGTTGCATCAAAATTAACAGTATCAACTCTTACTGGATTAGTTGATTATATTAAAACTAATGTGGATCAATTAAAAGGTAAGCTATTAATTCAAGTTAAATCACCCAATGAAGTAGCTTTATATAGTCCACTAAATGCAGATAGAGAAAGAGAAAAATATGTGTCTGCTGAAGCTATATTGCCTAACAATGTGACATATGAAAGATTTTTAGAAACAGAGAGATTTAATATCATGCTTCAAAGTGCATTTGTAGATAATGAAGACAAAGCAAAATTACTTAAATATACTGCTCTTATTACAGATGATACGGTTAAAAATTTTGGTGATGATGGAATAAGTCAAAAGGTAACAGTAAAAACAGGTGTTGCAAGTGTATCAGATGCAGTTGTACCTAATCCAGTAACATTAGCACCTTATAGAACATTCCCAGAAGTAGAACAACCAGAAAGTAAATTCATATTCCGTATGAAAGAAGGCCCAACAGCTGCATTGTTTGAAGCTGACGGAGGAGCATGGAGAAATACAGCCATATTAGGAATAAAAGAATACCTAAAAGAAGCATTAAAAGATAATGAAAATATTGAAATAATAGCATAGTTATGAGGGGATTTATTCCCCTTGCATATTAAAGGATGTGAAAAGGTGAGTAAATATCTAAGTCATAAAACTGTAGTAGATGGAATTACATTTGATTCTAAAGATGAAGCAAAATATTATGAAGCACTTAAGATAAGAAGATACAGAGGGGAAATACAAGGGTTTGAATTACAGCCTAAGTTTACTCTGGTAAAAGGATTTAAGAAGAATGGTAAAACATATAGAGCAATTACATATACACCAGATTTTACAGTATACCATAATGACGATAGTGTGGAATATGTAGATGTTAAAGGAATGACCACACAACAAGGCGAGTTAAGAATAAAATTATTCAATTACTTTTATAAAGATTTGAAACTGAGTATTATTGCTAGAAATCTTAAATATGGTGATGAATATGGATTTATAGATTTTTATGAATTAAAGAAGATTAGATCAAAGAATAGGAGGACAAAGAATGAAAATTAACATAGGTGATTACTTAATAGAAACAGATGAAAGGCAGTTTGTAGTTAAGATAAATAAAACTGTAACAGATAAAGAGTCAAAGAATTATGGGCAACCATATGTTCAAAACTTAGCTTATTGTACAACTCTTAATTCTGCCTTGAAATTCATTCCACAGCAAGTTTTAAGAAGTAATGATGAAATATCTATCATTATGAATAAGCTAAAGCAAATAGAAGCAGATATAGAGGCTCTACCAAAGCCAATAAAAATTGAAGTAGAGAAGATAGTTACTAAAAAAGAAGATGAAAATATATAAAAGCTTATAAATAAAATTTAAATAAATAGCAATTAGCTTGATATGTCTTAATATTCTCGTGTATAGCAGGGATTACACAAAGTTATACACTAATGTTAAGAAATTAAATGGAAGGTGTAAAAGCCTTCCTGAATATATAAGGTGAAATATGAATAAACAAGTTAGTTTCTTTGATAAAGCAAGAATTGTATTTATAGAAGATGATATAAAGCTACATGAAGATTTTATAAAAGGTGCAGAATTTCAATTATTCATGGAGCAATCAGAAAATTATATTATTTATCATAAAGGTGTGTTTTATGGTCCACTAAAAAGTCAATGTAAGAAGGTGATATTTTGATTAAAGTTAAATATAACATTGGATCCAAACCACACATACAAGAGTTTAAAACAGAATCAGAGTTCGTGGAATGGATAAAAGAAAATTATAAATATAAGATATTTGAAATTAGTGGAGCAGCAGAAAAGGGAATTGTACTTAAGAATATAGATTTAAGTGGAATAACATTTGATGAAGAAATAAAGAAGTTTAAAGAAGAAATAAAAGAGTTCATGGATGTAATTGAAAATAAAGATACTGATAATTCATTTAATCATGCATCTGAAGAAACATTTGACATATTACAAGTTTGTTTAGGATTAATAGAAAAGAAATATGGAAAAGGTGCTGATGAAGTAATGAGAATGTATAAGTATCATGAGATAAAGAGTGAGAATAGACATAGAGCAAAGGAGGGAGAGTATGATTAAAGAAAATATATTGAAAGAATTAGATATAGTAAAAGCAGACATAGAAAAGGACAAAGAGTATATAAGCAAGCTAAATAGAACTAAAGATAAAGTAAAGTATTTAAGATTTGTAAAAGGATATACACAAGAAGATGCAGCTGCATTAATACCAATAAGTACAAGACACCTACAAAGGATAGAGAAGGAATTAAGAAAAACATAAATGTCGTCTAAATGTCGTGTTTATGTCGTGGTGCAAGTATATAAGGTAGAGTAAAATGTAATTATAGAAATGTCCAGTTAAATGGTATGGGTGAACTATACCTAAAAGTGAGGTGTTTTAGTTGCTAGATAAAGAAATTGTAAGAAGTTTTTATTTGCATGGATATAATGCTGTGGAAATAGCAAAGAAGATGTCTTCCAATGTGGAAGCAGTAAGAAAATGTATACAAAGAAATTTTGGAAATTTAAAACTAAAACATGAAATTGCAGTAATTCAAAGAAAAGAAGAAATAAGAGCTGTAAACTATGAAGCAAATAACTGGATAAGTGATAGATCATTTATATTAAAGAATCGTTCTATTTATAAAACTCTACCTAATGGAGATATAGTTATAAATAGAGAAGTAGCTCCAGTAACAACTTGGGACACACCCAGGAGGTTAGTAAATGAAAATAAATGTGTTATTTAGCTTAAGAATGCCTTTTGACATGGTAAGGTAGGATTAAGATTAAATATAAATTCTCATAAACCCCAATACCCCTTTCAAAAATACTCTGTACTAATTGTATGGAGTATTTTTATTGCTTATAACCAGTAGAGCAACCTCCTAATTAATAATATTTAATATAAGAAAGATGAGGTGTAAAAAGCCTCTTATAGCACAGTGTTTAGTATTATTAGCTTTACTGGTTAATTTATTTAAAATGAGGCAAAACAACTATGCTGAATATGATAGAAACAAATCAAAATAAAATGTCTAAGGTTATACTTGGATATATTATAGGTTGTATGGAGTATTTTCATATACCTAGAATTTTATATAAAAATTTAAAACTTTTTATAATATATAAATCGTCTTATAAGTGTAAGAAGAAAATGAGGGAGATGGTTTATTTATGAAAAAGAATTTATTAAAAATGTTATTGGTTGGATGTATAATCACTAGTTCATTATCGACAGCCGTATTTGCTTCAACAGATGTTAATAAGGATAGAGACAATAGAGTTGAGCAAACACAAATGCTAATTGATTCATTAATTGATGATGCTAATAAGGTAGGAAAAAATATAGAAGATCAAATTGATGAATTAAATAATAAAATTGATGAAATACAAAGTGAAGATAATGAAATAATGGAAAAGGTTAATAAGTATGAACAAAGTAAGTTGGCAGAGAATGGTGATAATTATGATGATATGGTAGAGTATGTAAATTCATTACCTAATGATATGATAGAGTATATAAAGTCATTACCAATTTTGACTGACAGCGAAAAGGATAAATTAATAGACACACAGAAAAAGCTTGAACCATACTACAAACAATTAGATTCATTATATGAAGAACTTAACAAAGTTCAAAAACCCATATTAGATAAAATAAGTAAATTATATGATAAGATTGATGAAGAATATGGAGTTAATATAGGATAAATTTATTAGCAATAAATTGAAGGATTCTAGAAATAGAGTCCTTTTTATTATGCAATAAAACAGAAAAGTGAGGTGGTTGTAATTTATAAATAATGATATAATTTCCAATAAGAGGGGATCGAATTGAAAGTAGCGCATGAAGTGAAAAAGCAATTAATTTATATTGAAAATATAAACAAAAATATAATAAAAGGAAAGGATGATATATTTAAGAAAGATAAAGAAGAAATTATAATTAAAAAGTTGAGAGAAATATATAATAACTATAATTTTTCCAAAGAAGAATTAAATACTCATTTAATATTGCTTGAAAATAAAAACAATACTTTAGGTTCTATTAGTTATTCAAGTTTAATTACTTCATTGATGGCAATATCTATTTCAGTTATATCTATGGGATTAACAATAAATAAAAACATAAATGATATAGGCAAATATGTAAGTGAAATCAATAATAATACGCCTCAAATAATAGCAGACATTAGAGATCAATTAGAATTCTTTGCGAAAGTACTTAATGGACTTGGAATTTTATTGTATATTTTTTTTGGTATTATTGTTTTTTTAATAATATTTGATGGAAGCAGGTCAATAAATGAAAAAAAGAAAAAAGTTGCTGTAAATATACATAAAAGTGTGATTGAGGAACAATTAAAAAAAATAGAGGAAGAACGAAAACAATCAATTAATAAAAATGAAGATATAGGACAAGATATTAAAAATATAAAGAAATTTTTAGGAATGAGATAAAAAAGGAAGTGAGTCTATGGCAAAATCAAAATATGAAACACATGTAAAAGATAAATTAATATTGGTTGAAGCATGGGCTAGAAATGGGCTCACTGATGAACAGATAGCAAAGAATTTAGGTATAAGTAAAGATACATTTTATAAATATAAAAAAGAGTATACAGACTTTTCGGACTCCTTAAAAAGAGGTAAGGAAGTTGTAGACATAGAGGTAGAGAATGCTTTGCTAAAAAGAGCATTAGGGTATAAATATGATGAAGTAACTAAAGAACGTAATGAAGATACTGGAGAATTAGAAATAACTAAAGTAGTTACTAAGGAGGTTCAGCCAGATACTACAGCTCAAATATTTTGGTTAAAGAATAGAAAGCCTGGGGAATGGAGAGATAGAAAAGAAATAGATCATAGTGGAAATATTAATAATCCATATGAAGGACTTACAACAGAGCAGTTATTAAAAATAGCTGGTGTTAAAGATGGATAAAAAGTTAATAGAATTAGGAGCTAAATGTGAACTTGCAAGACGCAGGTTCTTTTTTTATTGCAATCTTAAGGCACCTGACTTTTATGAATCAAATAGAAAATATCTTGTAGAGCTATGCAATGACCTTCAAGAGTTCTATGAGGGTGATGATGAAATACTTGTAGTAAATGAACCACCTAGACATGGAAAGTCAAGAACAGCAGGTTTATTTGTTGAATGGGTTTTAGGAAAGGACCAAACTGAAAAGATAATGACTGGATCATATAATGAGACTCTTTCAACTATGTTCTCTAAGAATGTTAGAAATAGCATCCAGGAAGAAAAAGCAGATAAGTATAAACCAGTATTCAGTGATGTATTTCCTAGTGTTTCTATAAAACGTGGTGATGGTGCCATGAATTTATGGAGCTTAGAGGGTGGATATAATAATTACCTTGCCACAAGTCCTACTGGAACAGCAACAGGGTTTGGATGTAGTCTTATGATTATTGATGACTTAATTAAAAATGCAGAAGAAGCCAACAACGAGAATGTTAAAGAAAAGCATTGGGAATGGTTTACTAATACCATGCTTTCACGTTTAGAAGAAGGCGGAAAAATAATAATCATAATGACTAGATGGGCCAGTGATGATTTAGCTGGTAAAGTGCTTGAGGAAATGGCTGACAGAAAGATTAAGCATATCAGTATGAAGGCACTTCAAGATGATGGAACAATGCTTTGTGATGAAGTATTAAGTAGAAAGAGTTATGAAAATAAAATTAAGACTATGGGTACAGATATAGCAAGTGCAAACTATCAACAAGAGCCTATAGACTTAAAAGGAAGGTTATACAGCAACCTTAAGACTTATACATCATTACCAAAGGATAGCAATGGTAATTTATTATTTACAGCTATTCACTCTTATTGTGATACTGCTGATGAAGGCACAGACTGGTTATGTAATATTGTTTATGGAGTATATAACAAAGAAGCTTATGTATTAGATATAGTTTATACACAAGAGCCTATGGAAATAACAGAAGATAAAGTTGCTAAATCTTTATATATCAATGGTGTTAATAAAGCAACAATAGAATCTAATAATGGTGGTCGTGGATTTGCTAGATCAGTAAAAAGAATACTTAAGGAAGTATATAAATCTAATAAAACAGTTATTAAGTGGTTTCATCAATCTAAGAATAAAATTGCTAGAATACTTTCAAACTCAACTTGGGTTATGGAACATATATATTATCCTGTCAATTGGAAAGACAGGTGGCCAGAATATTATAATGCAATGATTAAGTATCAAAGAGAAGGCAAAAACAAACATGATGATGCTCCAGATGCAACTACAGGAGTAGCAGAAAATATAGATAAGCCTAATGGCATGGGTGTATTTAAATAAAATTGCATAATATACACAAATAATTAGTATAAGTATTCATAATAATTGCATAAACAAATAAAATATGCAGTAAAAGGCTTTAAAATAAGCTGAAAGTGAATAAAATTATCGGAAAATGAAAGTTTCCCGAAATAATTTTACTTGAAAGAAGGTGAATTAATTGGATATAGAAGTAGTAAAGAAGCTAATTAAAAAACATACATTAAATCATTCTGATATAGTCTGTAAGTCATTAGTAGCAGAAAGATACTACAGAAATAAGAATGATATATTAACATATGATAGAAAAAAAGATGAAGATTCAGAAAATCCATTAAGAAATGCAGATAATAGAATAAGTTCTAATTTTCATGGATTATTAGTAAACCAAAAGGCTTCATATATGTTTACTGCTCCACCTTTATTTGATATAGGTAAAAAGGAAAGTAACAAAAGAATTACAGAAGTGCTCGGAGATAATTACGCAAAAGCTTGTAAGGACTTATGCATTAATGCTGCTAATAGTGGAATAGCATGGTTACATTACTGGATTAATGACAATAAAGAATTTGAATATGGTGTAGTAGACAGCAAGCAAATAATACCTATATGGTCCAGTAGTTTAAATAAAAAGCTTTTAGGAGTATTAAGGACCTACAAAGATATAGATGATGAAGGCGAAACTTATGATATTTATGAGTGCTGGAATGATACAGAGTGCCAGGCATTTAAAAAGAAATCTAGTGATACCATAGATGAAGGGTTACAAGCTTATTCAATGTTTACTAGTTTTATAGTAGATACGAATACACTTCAACAGAGTGATATATTTAAGCATGATTTTGGTAGAGTTCCGTTTATACCATTTGGAAACAATAACTTAATGACAAGTGATTTAGATAATGTAAAACCACTAATAGACGTTTATGATAAAGTCTTTAGTGGTTTTGTTAATGATCTAGAAGATATTCAAGAAATAATCTTTATACTTACAAATTATGAAGGTGAAAGTCTTGGAGATTTCTTAAGTCAGCTTAAAAAGTATAAGTCAATAAAAGTTGAGAATAATGGTGATGCAGATAAAAGCGGTCTTGAAACTTTAACTATAGATATTCCAGTTGAAGCAAGAGAAAAGTTACTGACCATAACAAGAAAAGCAATATTCGAGCAAGGACAAGGAGTAGATCCACAACCTCAAGAGTTTGGAAATGCTTCAGGCGTTGCACTTAAATTTTTATATTCATTACTAGAGTTAAAAGCTGGACTTACTGAAACAGAATTTAAATTAGGTTTTGGTGAATTTGTTAGAGCAATATGTAAGTATCTTAATGTTGAATGTAAATCAATTATTCAGACATGGACTAGAACAGCAGTAACAAACGATACAGAATTAGCAAGTATATGTACTTCAAGTGTTGGTCTTTTAAGTAATATGACTTTATATAAGAATCATCCATTTGTTGAAGATGCTGATTCAGAAGAAGAACAGAAGAAAAAAGAGGATGAGGAAAAAGAGCAGGTGTATCCACCAAACTTTAATAAAGATAATTTAGATGATATTCCAAAAGATGGTGAGCTAAATGAATAACCAAAATTATTGGAAGAAAAGAGCTGAAGAAATTGCAGATTTAGAGTATCAGAAGGTTGAAGATTATAGATTAAGAATGCAACTTGAATATAAGGATGCATTAAAAAGCATACAAAGAGATATAGAAATATTTTATTCTAGATTTGCACAGAATAATGACATTTCATTACTTGAAGCTAAGAAATTATTAAATTCAGATGAACTAGAAGAATTTAAAATGGATCTAGCAGAGTTTAGAAGAATGTCAAAGCAAGCTAATCCAGATTGGGAAAAAGAACTGGTAAATGTATCTTTAAAAACTAGAATAACTAGGCTAGAAGCTTTACAGGTAAGAATAAGAAATGCAGTAGAGCAATTATATACTGGCCAACAGGATGAAGGTACAGAACTTTTAAAAGATACTTATGAGGATACTTATTTTAGAAATATTTATAATATTCAAAGTGGTACTGGTATAGGAGTTGATTTTGCTAAGCCAGATAATGCCGCTTTAGATAAAGTTATTAATGAAAAATGGATTGGTAGTAACTATAGTGATAGACTTTGGAAAGATAAAATAGCTTTACTAACAGAGTTACAAACTAATCTTGCACAAGCTTTTATTCGTGGAGATAGTATAGATAAGACTACTAAAACCGTAGCAGGAAGGCTTGGAACAGATTTTAATAAGACAAGAACACTTATAAATACTGAAAGTGCTTATATAGCGCAGAAAGCTACATTTGATGGATATAAAGCTACAGGAGTAGAGCAGTATCAAATTGTTGCTACATTAGATTTACATACCAGTAAATTATGCAGAAGTTTAGATCTTAAGATATTTAATCTATCTGATAAAGAAATAGGTGTTACAGCTCCACCTTTTCATCCAAATTGCAGAACTACAACAGTTGCATACTTTGATGAAATGATGTTTGGAGAAAGACTTGCAAGAGATAGTGAAGGTAAAACTTATTATGTTGATAGAAATATGAGTTATGAGGAATGGTATAACAAATATGTTAAAGGAAATCATAAGGAAGAAGTAGCAGAACTGAAAACAAAAAATAAATCATCTGACAAGAAACAATATGAAGAATATAAAGAAATATTAGGTGATGAAGCTCCTAAAACTTTTGATAAGTTCCAAGAATTAAAGTATAATAATAGTAATGAATGGAATGAATTAAAAGAAAAATATCCAAAGGTATTTGTAACAAAAGAGTTTAATGAAATTGCTCCACTATTCAAAGAAAAATTGAGTGATTTAGAAACTCGCAAATGGTATAAGTGGCATGATGAAAATATACCAAATTTAATTGATAAAACACAATCTATTGAAGATCAAGCTAAACAGGCACATGATTTAAGAAACACTTATAGGACCCAAGCAAGAGACTTAATGAAAAATCAAGAAGAGAGAAAACAGCTAGATATAGAACATCCAAATAAGAGTTTTGAAAATCTAATAGCTGATAAAATGGACAGAAAGAAAATGACGAGGGAAGAAGCAATTAAAGATACCTTAAAAACAGCTACTAAAACTAATAAAAAAGTTAATAAATCTTTAGGATTGGAGTGATTACTTTGTATGAATATAATATTTGCAATCAGGCAGATGAAGAAATATTTTTAAAGCAGTGCAATGCATTAGAAAATAAAATACCCAATATAAAAAAAGATAAATTACTAATAGATGTTGATGAAAGTAAGATTCAAAAATATTTATTAGATGGTAAAGAAATTAAAGTATACAATAGTAATTATATTAATGAGGTTTTCATTAAATCAGAAGTGGAGTTAGAGCAATACTTCAATTAAGCACTTACTTAGAAAAATGAGTAGGTGCTTTTATTATGCAGAAATTTAAGGAGGGATAGAATATGATAGTAGTTCAATGGATAGCGTTTATATACATGATATTATGCACTTTAGCTGAATTTGTAAAAATATTTAGTGATAAAGAAATAGCGGGAAGAATAGCAAGTTTTATAGTATGTGTATTGGATTTATTAATTACTATAATTTTATTCAATACGATATTTGGCAGCCTATAGAGCTTGTTTTTATTTTAAGTCTTAGCAATAATGCTTTTTATTTTGCCCTGGAGTATGGCGTAAAAAGACTCAAAACATTACAAAAATGAGTGAAGCAACCACGTATAAAAGCGTATTTGGAGGAATGGATAATGGAAAGAAAATTTTTAGAAGGCTTAGAACTCGAGGGAGGAGTAAAGCTAAGTAAAGAAGTCATAGACAAGATTATGGACGAGAATGGTAAAGACATAAATAAAGCTAAAGGTGATTTAGAGGATGTTCAAGGAGAACTAAAGAAAGCAAAGGAAACCATTAAAGAAAGAGACAAACAATTAGACAGTCTTAAAGATGTTGATGTAGAGAAACTTAATGAAACTATTGAGATTCTTAAGAAAGAAAATAAAGATAAAGATAAAAAATATGCTGGTGAGTTAAAAGATATAAAACTAACTAATGCAATAAAGTTAGCAGTTGCAGGCAAGGTATTTGATGAAGATATGGCAGCAAGTTTATTTGATAAGTCTCAATTAGTTCTAACTGATGATGGAAAAGTGGTTGGTCTAAATGAACAATTAGGAGCTATCAAGAAAGATAAAGGATTTTTATTCAAGACTGATAAAGTAGACACACATTATGATCCAAATGGTGGAGGAGATCCATCAGTAAAGAATCCTTGGACGAAAGATAGTTTCAATCTTACAGAACAAGGAAAATTATTAAAAGAAAATCCAGCGCAAGCTAAAGAATTAATGGCAGCAGCAGGATTTAAATTATAGGAAAGAAAAGGTGAT
>OCAO01000502.1_pt1 | contig 12968 bp, 11 predicted proteins | sample 1477151 | NCBI WGS metagenome assembly OCAO01 (sample SAMEA2580298, study PRJEB22360) | human gut metagenome | biome: human gut; feature: human-associated habitat; material: faeces | place: Denmark | collected 2008/2010 | reverse complement strand
AATCTTTTATAATGTTAATTATATTAGAAAACTTTATTCACAAAAATAGACTCAAGATGCTAAAATATGTATTTATGTTTCCAAAAGATTTTATAAAAAATGGCTCAGCACTAAAAACTTTACTTGACAATATGAAGCAAGACTTTTTTAGAATTTAATAACCGTGCATTGACATCTTGATTCTGTCAAGAGCACATTTGTGTGTTGATCCTACAAAATTATTCATTTTTATATACACTTCAATGTTATAACAAAAATATTAATAAGTTTTTAATAGATAGATCTAAATCCTTACTTTAATTAAAATATTATTTTATTAAAATGTAACTTTGATAATTAGATTTTTAAAATCATATTAATTCCTAGTAGTTAGGAAATCAAATTACCTATTATCCGTCAATTACAGTGTATAATTTAATTTAATGAAAGTACTTTCTTAAACTACTAGATGATAAAATACTATGTATTCTTAAAATCTCAATTAAAAATATTTAATTAAAGGAGTAAATATTATGGCAATCAAAAAAATTTTATCATTTTCTTGTAAATTATGTTTTATTTCATTTGCGTTAACATCATTTCTTAATCCAATTGCAAAAGCTGATACAATAACATCAACTTCACCAACTTTACCTTATGCAACATCATATTATAATGGATATAATATGGTTTGGAATGATGAATTTAATGAAAACAATTTAGATCTTACCAAATGGAAGTATGGAACTACTCCAGAAAATGGTTCAATGAAATATGTGAATTCTTCAGATAATGTTTATGTAAAAGATGGTAATTTGGTATTAGCCGCAATTAAAGATGATTCACTTGGTGACAAGTTTACTGCAAGTTCTGGAATGGTAATTACTGAAGGTTTAGCTTCTTGGAAATATGGACGTTTTGATATTCGCGCAAAGCTTCCTGTAGAGCAAGGCATGTGGCCTGCAATATGGATGATGCCTCAAGATTCAAAATACGGCTGGCCAAATGATGGTGAGATAGATATAATGGAAGCTCTCGGCTCAGAAAAAAATAAAATATATGGCACACTTCATTCTGGAAACAATACTGATGGAGGTCAAAGTACTGGTGTAACTTATACATTATCAAGCGGAGATCTTTCTGATGATTATCATACTTATTCAATTATTTGGGAGCCAGAAAAGATTCACTTTTTAATTGATAATAAGGAATATGGTGTTGTTGATAAATGGCCTTCATACTTCAAAGTAAACGATACTCAGTATTCATTAGATTTTCCTGATCCATTTAACAAGCCATTCTACTTAATGTTAAATTTAGGTGTAGGCGGAGACTGGGGCGGTGAGCCAAATAATACTACTAAATGGGGAGAAAATACAAAGATGTATGTAGATTACGTACGCGTTTATCAAAAATCTAAATAGATTTAATCTCAACTGTAATCAAATATTAACATTACTTAGGATTATACTTCTAGTAATGTTAATATTTTTGACTATATTTTAAAAAGTACTTATAATAAAATACAAATATATACTAAAACATCGCTAAAATTATCTATAGGAGAAATTTAATGCAAATTTTATGGAAGAAATATGAAATCACTAATTTTGAAATGAATCTGGATGAATGTGGTATTGAACAATGTACTCCTGGTATTAAATATAATTACGAAGTAGTAAAAAATTCTGTTATACATTATATTTCAGAGGGAGAAGGTACATTTAAAATAAATAACCAAATATTTGATCTTAAAAAAGGGGATGGCTTTATTCTATTTAAAGGAATGAATGTTGAATACACTGCATCTATAGACAATCCATGGAAATATTATTGGGTAGGATTTAGTGGAACAAATGCAAATGAATATTTACATAGGAGTTCAATTTTTGATAATTATATAATAAATTATCAATCTAATTCCAAGATTCCATCTATAATAAAAAATATGTGTGCCTTATCTAAAACATATGATCAAAATTCATCCGATGATATTCTCCTGTTAAATAAACTGTATTATCTTCTATACACAATAACTCAAGAATTCCCTAAACCATTTCAATTGGTAAACAATTTAACACATACATATATACAACAATCAATTGATTTTATAAATTCTAAATATGCAGAAAAAATAACAGTTCAACAAATTGCAGATAATGTAAATTTAAGTAGAAGCTATTTATATAAAATGTTTATAAAATATCTTGGCGAATCTCCTCAAAAATATTTGCTAAATCTTAGGATGTATAAAGCCACCTTATTATTAAAAGAAACTGATCTGTCTATATCTCAAATTTCTAGTAATATTGGATATGATGATCCCCTATTCTTTTCAAAAACATTTTCAAAACATTTTTCCATCTCAGCTTCTCAGTATAGAAAGCTCTATAAAAAATAATTAAGACTATCCAGATATTTTATATTATATCTTGATAGTCTTTAATCATCTTACTAATGTTAAGTTTTACATTCTAAGCATTATTTAATTATTGTTATTCTCTGAAAATTTTAAGTAAAAGCTAAAATCTATTTCACTTTCATTAAGCTGATATTTTTCTTCTAAAACAGGGCCACAACTGTTTGATCCAATACCGCTTTGTTTATAATCTATTATCAAAAATGTTGCATTACTTTCTTCTAACTCATAGTTATGTGTTTTATCTGTTAATTCCTCTTTAGAAAAATGAGATGCATTAAAAGAAAAATCCTTATTTTCTGATAAAACATAAATTTTACTGTTATCATTTTTAATACATAATTCTTTACAACAGCTACGACTTCCATTTTCCTGAGGTCTAATATAATCTTCATGCATTTCAGAAACTTTTGAATCAAATCTTCCTAAATAGCTTGAATAGTGCTTATCTTGATAGTTTTCATATGGGCCTAATCCAAAATAGCTTAAATCTTCATAAGATTTATCTAGTTTAATCTCTACTCCAAACCTAGGTAAAAATGGCTTATCTAATTTCTTATACGCTTTAATCCTACAGTTTATAAGACCATTTGAAAATATGCGCCACTCAACTAAAATATCTAAGACTTTTTGACGATATATTGGTGTCAAACTCAATCTACTTATTATTGCTAGACTATTTATATCTTCTTCTATAGTAACCTCATTTACTCTTACATCTAATTTATCAAATCCAGCTTCAATCCAATCATTCTTTATTTTTCTATCATTATCTGTAGGTGGACGCCAAATTGTAAAATTCAGTGGATGATTAATAAATTTTTTATTTCCTTTTTCTATTAGAGTAAACATTCCTATTCTTTTATCATAAATATATTTAAAATCTCCATTAGTAATTTGGATATTGTTCTCTATATTATCTATATAATTTATTTTAAATTTTTCTTTTTCATCAATATTTATAAGCTGCTTAAATGATTTTAATTTTTCTATATTATTAGGCCAAATTATTTGATCATAACCTAATACAAAACCTTTTTTATATAATAGTATATCTAATTTCACAGTATATTCAAATAATATAGTAACAATAGTTTTAGGTAAATCCTGAATACTTAAATCATACCATTTTTCTTCTTTTGGTTTTAACGTATCCAGTTTAATTTCCTTCTTACAAATCATATCTCCATCTGAAAATAATTTATAAGTAATTTGCACTATATCATTTACATCTCTAAAATCTAACATATTTTTCAATTTAACTTTATTATTCACCGTATCAATTTCGATTACTCTTATTGGACGATTTATATTTTGATATTCTAGAAGTCCTATATGCTTTCTTCTATCTGGATATACTAATCCGTCAACACAGAAATTCCCATCATTAGGGTATTCTCCAAAATCGCCACCATATGCATAAATGCTTTTACCATCTTTATTGCTTCCATTATATATAGAATGATCACACCATTCCCAAACATAAGCACCTGCAAACTCTTCATTTGCTTGTATCAAATCATCATATTCTTTTAAACCACCTGGGCCATTCCCCATAGCATGAGCATATTCACATAATATTAAAGGTTTATCTATTCCTTTATCAAAATATTCTTGTATTTCATCAATGCTTGGATACATTCTACTAATTACATCTAGTTCAGTAAAGTCATTTTTTCTATTCTTATCTGCATAATACGCCCCTTCGTAATGAAGCAAACGTGTAGGATCTAATTTCCTAGCACATTTTAAGCCTTTCTCAAAATTATATCCATACCCTGATTCGTTTCCAAGTGACCACATGAAAATTGAGGGTCTATTTTTAAATGGAATAATTGATGATTCAATCCTATCAATAATTACTTTTTCATAAATCGGATCATCAGCTATCATATTATAATTTTCAAGATATCCCAAACCATATAATTCAACAACACCATGAGTTTCAATATCAGCTTCGCTCATAACCAAAAATCCATATTCATCACATAACTCATAAAAAATAGGTGACTTTGGATAATGTGCTGTTCTTATAGAATTAATATTTGATTCTTTCATTAATTTTAGATCTAAAAGCATGTCTTCCCTGCTCATTACATATCCTTTTTTAGGATGACTATCATGATGATTAACCCCTTTTAGCTTAACCGGAATACTATTTATTTTTAAAACTTTATCTTCAATATTTATTACCCTAACTCCAATTTTTTCTTTAATAACTTCAGCTTTTGTTTCCATTAATAAAGTATATAATTTAGGATCTTCAGGATTCCATAATTGAACATCCTCTATCTTTAACATAATTTTGTCATCAATAATATTTCCAGATAAAATCATATCATTATTATCATTAAACAAATAATACTTAATATCTGGCTTATTTTTTGTATCTAAAATATCAATATATATATATCCTATGTTTTTAACTAAATCTACATTTGTTTTTATACTATAATCATTTATTCTTTGATTTGCCCTCTCTAAAATATACACATCTCTAAAAATTCCAGACATCCTAAATTTATCTTGATCTTCAAAATATGTTCCATCACACCATTTCAAAACAAGTACTTTAATTACATTAATACCAGAAGATAAATATTTTGTAATATCAAATTCTGAAATGCTATGTGATATTTGACTATATCCTACAAAGTAATCATTTATCCATATATAAAAGCATGAATCAACACCTTCAAAATTTAAATGATAATCTCTTTTGTCACAAAAATTCTCTAAGTTGAATTCCTTTATATAAAGACCGCATGGATTATCTTTAGGAACAAAGGGTGGATTAAATGGAATTGGATATTTTACATTTGTATATTGGTTATAATCATATCCCTCCATCTGCCATACTGATGGAACATTTATATTATTAAATAACTCATCTTTATATTCTAATTCTACTTCATCTAAACTATTAAAATATCTAAAACTCCAATTACCATTAAGTGAATTGAATCTAATCTGATTATTTCTATCTTTACATTTAAGTGCCTCATCACAATTTTCGAATGGTATATAATAACTTCTTCTAGGCAACATATTTATATGTAGTGAAGCTATATTTTCATGATATAAATTTTTTAACAAATTAATCACCCTTTTTTATATAATTTATTTATAGAAAATACTTTCTTAAACATTTTCATTATATAAAAAAAATATTTTTATCAAAATGGATTTAAAATGCTAAAATATGTTTTTATGTTTCTAATTTAAAAGATTTTTCGCAATTATTTTTGTATTAATTGATAACATTTGTAGTGTAGCGTAAACATATCCAGTCAAAAAATAACTCTGTTTCCGCTTTCCTTCTTCTAGCCAATCTAACTAGAACTTTTTTCATAAAGAGACTTGGTCTTTTCTCATTAAATTGCTGAAGCCCGCAATAAATAAGCATATTCTTATCTGGTAATATTCTAATATTCTCGTATGTATATATTCTTTTATTCTGATATTCTTAAGAATATTACAATATATATTTATTGTTTGAATTACATAGGAAGGGATCTATAATCAATTGGAAGAAGTTGAGATTTCTATATATCTACTTCTTGTACTTCAATTGCTAAAGCTCGAACTTTTCCACTTCTCTTAAATATGTTATTTCTATCATCTAAATTCCTCCTAAAATAGAAAAACGAATATTTAAAGCTTTTTTCTACTTTAAATATTCCTTTTCTTTATTACATGATAATAATATATATTTAAGCTCGGAATTATTACTATAAATAATTCTTATTATATTTTTCTCAATATTAATCTTTGCTTATTGAATATGTTTTACAGCTATTCAAGATCAGCATGTCTTTCAAACATTATATCTGAATTTTGCTTTAATATTTTCATTAATTCTAAGATAATTGCATCATATATAATAAATGATAGTTGTTCAAAAGATGATGCCATTGGTTGAACACTTTCATTGCCTAATTTTGAATCACCAGATAACATAATAACTATATCAGCCAATTTTGACATTGATGAATTTAAATTAGTTGTTAATAATACTATTTTTAACCCATTTTTCTTTGCTGAAGAAATCAATGAAATTAAACTCAATGTTTCACCTGAACCAGATTGGACAATTAATACATCTCCTTTTTGGCTGTGTGGTGAACTAATCTCACCAACTAAACTTACTGATAAACCTAAATGCATAAGCCTATTTGCAAATGCTGAAATTGCTAATCCAGAACGACCTTTACCTGATAAAAATATATGTTTAGCATTAACTATTTCTTCTATAAATAAAGAAAATTGTTCGTAATTTATATTATTTTTATTATCTTTTAACTCTTGTAAAATTATATCTAAATTTTCTTTAATGCTCATATTTTTCACCTGCTTTAATCAAACTATTAATTCTATTCTTTATACTATCCCCATTAAAAATATACCCACCAGAAACAAATATACTAGCTCCTGCCACTATGCACTCTTTAATTGTTTCATTAGTAATATTTCCATCAACTTCAATATCATAATGAAAATTGTTTTCTTCTTTTCTATTCACTAATTCACTAATTTTTCTACTCATTTCTCTTATAAAAAGTTGATTTGAAACACCTGGATTAATAGTCATAACTAAAATTCGATCAACAAGTGGCAAAATATCATTAATAACACATATAGGTGTTGCCGGATTTATAGCAACTCCTACTTTTATTCCTAATGATTTAATCATTTGAATATTTCTAAAAAGATGTCTTGTTGCTTCGTAATGAACAGTAATAATATCTGCATTTCTATAATCACTTATATAATTTTCTGGATTTTCTATCATTAAATGCACGTCCAATATAAAATCAGTATTTTTTTTCAAATCATTAATTGTGTTTGGACCAAATGCCTGACTCGGAACAAAATGCCCATCCATTACATCTATATGTAAATAATTTATTCCTGATTCTTTTATTTCATTTAAATTATTTTTTATATCATAAGTATTAGCATTTAATAATGAAGGTTCAATAATCATTAATTTTCCTCCTTTAAATAAAGGGTATCTTACGATACCCTATTCACCTAAAATCATCATATTAATTGTTCTCTTACGTTCTCTTAGTTGATCCCAATCAACAAAATATATTCTACCTAACGCTCCAAGCAATAATCCACCATCTTTAATAATAAATGTTAAAGATGGACTTCCATATATTGAAGATCGAATATGTGCATCTGTATTTAACATTGTCCACTTTTCAGCAGGATAATTAGGATCACTTAAACTCAATCCAAATTCAATATGTTTAGGTCCTGGACTATTGTATTGATTTTCACTTGTCATTTTAGGTACTAATCTATCCATAGTATTGTTAATATCAACTTGTAAATACTCATCGCCATAAAAATTAACATCATGCATTGTTTCATCAAAATATAATGAACAAGTTGTATGTGCACTAGACACTACTAACATCCCATTTTCTATTTTTGATTCTTCAACAAATTTATTAAGTTCTTCTCGTATGTCATGATAAGATGGTCTTCCCATGACTGTATTTATGCAAATATTTTTATGATAAATATTCATTTTATAAACCTAGTCTTTCTTTTAAATCACTATATAATTGATCAATACCTACACCTGTTAACAATGGTAATCCATTAATAACTTTAGGCTTAATTGAATCTGGAACAATTGTTGTTGATATAATAGCATCATAATCATCAATTTTATTAAGCTCATCTGCTAACTTTGATTGATAAATTTGTACATTGTCATAATTATTATTCTTTAGCCACTCTCCAACTTTTGAAACTGCAATTGTAGATGTTGCATGCCCAGCTCCACATACTATTAATAATTTTTTCATTTTCTATTCCTCCTCTATTCACTAACAGTTTTTCTAATTTTATTTATATAAATTAATAATCCAAACACAATAACTCCAATAGCTGCCAAGCCTATCCAACCAATTGATTGTAATATAATTGTAAATAAAGCTACTGGCCAAATACCACAATTTACTGAAGTTACTAATCCAGATGTTCCTACATCATATTGTGCTAATTGGAATACTTTTGTAATTACTGGTGCTAACCATGTAGATAAATACAACATTGTTACCATATACATACTACATCCAATAATACTTCTTATAATATTGCCTTTAAAAAAAGGAACCATCAAAGCAATTGCAAATGCATAAAAAGCTAAATCTCCAAATGGTAATGTTTTATTACCAGGTAATATAACAGCAAGTAATAATGATACTGGTACCATAATTAAAGTTGTTGTCATAACTGTTGAATGCCCAACTGTAAGTGCTGCATCCATTCCTATATTAGCACTACGGCCATTTAAATGTTTACTACTCCAAGACTTAGCTGCTTCAGCTACAGGCATTAATCCTTCCATAAACATAGCTACCATTTTAGGCATTATCTTCATTACAGCAGCTGTTGATATTCCTAATTGACCAATCTTAGCAGCATCATATCCAGCTAAAATTCCAATAACTATACCAATAATTAATCCCATAACTACTGTATCACCAAAAATACCAATTTTTTTACCGATAGTTTCTGCATCTCCATCAATTCTATTTAAACCAGGAATATGATCAAATATCCAGTTAATTGGAATTGCAAATAATACTCCAGATAAAGCCATCATATGTGTAATAGCAATTCCAGGATATCCAAAAAATTCACTGATTTTTTCTTGAAATAAATCAGCTAACAACCATTGAAGCATTAATGCTACAACAATTCCTAAAACTCCTACCCACACTTTTCCTGATACTGCATTACATACTAATCCTAAAAATGCTGGAAACCAAAAGTTCCAAATATCAACATTTAATGTTTTTGTAAATCCAAACATAACAAATATAAAATTAAGAACAATAGATATAATTATTATAGAAATTCCTAATGTAGTAGAAAATGCAAGTGGACCACCCACTCCACATCCAATATCCATAATACTTAATGAAGTTCCATATTTCCCCCCCATTTTTTGTATTGCTGTTCCTAAATTTGATGAAAGTAATCCAATGACTAAATCTAATCCAATAGATCCAATTCCTACAGTAATACCTGAGATAATTGCTTTTGACAATTTAACGCCAAACAATAATGCCATAATAATTATAATAATTGGTAAAAAAACTGTTGACCCTAACCCAATAAACCATTGTAATGCTGCAACCATATTCATTTCCCCCTTTTACTTAATATTTCTTTTATTTAATATTTCTATAAATGCATCTTCACTTTGACATTTTTTTAATTCTTCAATTGCTTCTTCATCTTGAAATAATTCAACCAAATTTTGCAAAGTTTCTACCTGTTCGTGAGGCTTGCTCATTGCTAACATAAACACTAATTCAACTTTTATGATATCATTTTTATCAACCATATTAGCAAAATATACACTTTTCTTTAATGATGCAAAACATATTTGCGAATAATTGACCTTATTCGAATCGGTATGTGGAATCGCAAAACCTGTATTTCCTACCATCAAACCAGTTGGATAATCCTTTTCACGTTCTTCTATTCCCTGTAAGTAATCGTCTTTAACAACACCTGCCTCATGTAATTTTTTAAACATGGCTTCAAACAATTCATCTTTATTTTCAAATGTCTGATTAAACATACATAATTTTTTATCAAAATACATACTTCTTATACCTCCTTACTTTTTATAAAATAAATTAACTATTGAATGGACATTATTAATTTTCACAATTTGATTTATGTATTCTTTTTGAGTTATAATCTGATAAATTTCATTAATAACTGGCTTAAACATCTCTATGTTATCTTCATTAAGACATACCATAATTATTAAGCTTACTAAATTCCCACCCCAGTCTATTGGTTTCTTTAAAGTTAATATTGAAACACTTGAAGTTATAATTGTTGAAGGATCTGCATGTGGTAATGCAACCCCACTGTCCATACATGTAACTCCAGCTTTTTCTCTATTAAAAATAGAATTTTTAAATTTTTCATTAACATAATGTCGATTTTCTAACTCTTCAATCATGTTTTCTAAACATTCTTGTTTACTTTCATAATTCATTTGAATTTTAATTAATGTTGGATCAATAAATCTGCTTAAACTAGGAGCGCAAAAGCTTTTTAATTCCTTTATAATATTTTCTTTAAATATTATGTTCTTTGAATAAGCATCCATAATATGTGCATAATCCTCCTTTGTAACAACTGGGCTTACTTTTACAAATGGAACATTAATTTTATCTAAGTTTACTGAACTAATAATTAAATCAATATTAGATAGGTCAGTTGTATATAGCTTGTCTATTTTAGACAGCTCAATATTATCTTTTGCCGGTAATATTTTTTTTACTTTACTTAATATTAATTGAGAAGAAGATACCCCATATGGACAAACAATTAGAATATTATTTGCTTCTGATATGTTATCTAATGCAATTTGAAAATATATCAATATAAGTGATACTTCATCATCGTTTATTACAACATCATATCTTGATTCTATAAAAGACAGACTATACCAAACTATACTAAAAAGCTCAGAATATTGTTCTTTTATACTTTCTAATAAAGGATTTTTAATTTTAATTCCCTTCTTTAATCTTAAAATCATAGCTGGCACATGATTAATTAGTGATTTATATAATCGTTTATCAATACTTAAATCTAATTTTTCTACTCTCGACATATTTTCAATTATTTCTTTTACAAGATCAGAATATTCATTATTACTTGCTTTTAAACTATTTGTCACTCTATGTGCAAACAATTGTCTACATAGGTATTCAATATCTGAATCATTAAAAGAAATAGATAAATTTTGATTTAGTGTTTCTACTATACTATTTGCAACAATATATGTTTCCATATATCTAATATTATTAAATAAAAATGTCTCTTCTAATTCTACGTGATAATCCTTTATTAGTCTTGATACCTGAATAAGCAAGATAACTATTATAGATTTCATATAATACACTGATACTTCATTTGTCAACTCGCTATAATCTTTTAATAGTAAATTAAATATTTGATTTATATAATCTTCTTTAAATAAAATACTTAGTTTATTCTTTAATTCCAATAATGAATCATCTTTACTATTCTCCAAAATATAATTCTTAATTGATTTTTGCAAATCAACTTCTGAACCAACTGCTACTATTCCATGGCTAGCAACTTTTAATTTTGCATTTTGTAATTCAAATTCTTTATTAATAACTGCTAAATCTTGATACAAAGAAGTCTTACTTATAAGAAACTTATTAGATAAATCATCTAAATTCAATTTTTTATCATCCAACAAAATCATTTTTATAATTATGTAACGGCGATTATTGGGAGAAAATTCATCTTCTTTATTTTTATCACTAACTTCATCAATAAGATTATTTAAATTTTCTTTATTTCCTAAAATTTTAATACCATTTCTTGGTGAAGAATCTAGCGTTAGACCTTTATCTTTCAGTAAATTATAAAGACTATTAATATCGCTATAAATGGTTTTTGTTGATACTGATAACCACTTTGCAAAGAAAGAGGCGGGTTTATAATCATTCTGTTCTCTTAAAACTTTTAAAAATTCAATTTGTCGACAATTCATTTTTTCACCCCATAAAGTTAACTTATTTTTCTTTACACGTATATGATAACATCCTAATATTAACGTAATCAATTACATAAACTTCCCTATTAATAGAGAACTATAATTATCTTATTTTCAATAAATAAATCATTGTATTTTTTAATAATTATAACTATTAATTTTTTTAACATATAAATCCCCCACAAAAACCTAATTGTTAAATTTTCGTGAAGTTCATAGTGGAGGCAAATCTTCTCTGTCACGTCATCCACTTAATTATCCAATTTAAATATTTTTTTTCTTTACTTATGATACAATTATCCCTAACTTATCCTAATGCTCTAAAAAATCAATTTAAATTTTCATAACTTTCTATATTGAAATAAGAAAAATAGTTTTATAGCTGCTAAAAAATAACAAAATCATAACATAACACAACTAAAATTTCATAAAAATCCATACCCCAAAGTAAATTTTATATATCAAAAAAGCTCATAAAATAGGGCTTTAGACAATACTATAACAAATAGTAAAATCTAAAGCCTAGAACAACTGGATCTAGCCAACCATATGAGAAGCTATATTAATATGTTTTTAATGGTTATACCCTTTAATTTTCTTCAAAACATAAATAAACCCACGAAAATCCAAAATTTAGATTTTCGTGGGTTTCATGGTGGAGGCGAACCATATACAATATCAGTCACAATTGATATATCCAAATACAGGCATAAAACCAATTGTGAAAGAAACTGATATTATGAAAGTAAATACAATAGAGCAATACAAAGTATTAAAATATATAAAGATGGAAATATTGTATATAATTAATTACTTATGTCTATAATCTATACAGACATGATATTAACCTACAAAAAGGAGATAACTAAATTTAAAATGGACCCTATATAGTAGACATTAAATAAAAGAGTGTCTATTTATATAGAGTCTTTTTTGTACAATAAACTTATGAGGTGAATTCAGTAATGAGTAAAAAAACATTTT
>OCAO01000500.1_pt1 | contig 13017 bp, 13 predicted proteins | sample 1477151 | NCBI WGS metagenome assembly OCAO01 (sample SAMEA2580298, study PRJEB22360) | human gut metagenome | biome: human gut; feature: human-associated habitat; material: faeces | place: Denmark | collected 2008/2010 | reverse complement strand
TATGCCGTCGGGAGGATGCTGTCCGGCGCGGCCGCGCCCGCCATGGAGTACGTTTTCGTGAATGCCAGCGGGCCAAACAGACGTCCTTCCTGACCTTCCAGGGTAAAGATAGGAATAAAGGACAGGGTGATGATCAGCAGGCTGATAAACAGTGCGGGTCCCACTTCAACGGAGGCATCGGTAATCACCTTCCAGCGGGTGGCGTTGTCAATCTGCTCACCAGGATGCTGATGATCCCACTCCTCAAGCCGCTTATGCGCATTCTCAATCATCACAATGGCGGCATCCACCATCGCACCGACGGCAATCGCTATCCCTCCCAGCGACATGATATTGGCGTTCAGTCCCTGGAAGTGCATGACGATAAAGGCGATACACAGACCAAGCGGCAGAGAGATAATCGCCACCAGGGCAGAACGTACGTGCCACAGGAACAGGGCACAGACGATGGCCACCACGATAAACTCTTCCAGAAGTTTGGAACTGAGGTTATCAATCGCCCGGTCGATGAGCTGGCTGCGATCGTAGGTGGTCACGATTTCAACGCCTTCCGGCAGGCTGGCCTTCAGCGTCTCAAGTTTATCCCTCACTGCCGTGATAACGTCGCGTGCATTTTTACCCGACCGCAGGATCACCACGCCGCCAGCGACTTCGCCCTGGCCGTTCAGCTCGGCAATACCACGCCGCATTTCAGGCCCGGTCTGCACGCGGGCAACATCCCGCAGATAAACCGGCACGCCGTTCTCGCCTGTTTTCAGGACGATGTTATTAAAATCATCAATGCTCTGAAGATAACCGCTGGCACGGACCATATACTCAGCTTCGGCCATTTCAACGGATGAGCCACCGGCCTCCTGGTTAGACGATTCAAGGGCCTGTTTCACTTCGGGCAGGCTGATACCATACTGAGACAGTTTTACCGGATTGACCTGAATCTGGTACTGTTTCACCACGCCGCCAACCGAAGCGACCTCAGCCACGTTCGGGATGGTTTTCAGCTCAAATTTCAGGAACCAGTCCTGCAGAGAACGCAGTTCTGAAAGGTCGTGTTTTCCGCTGCGATCGACAAGGGCATATTCAAATATCCAGCCCACCCCCGTGGCGTCCGGACCGATTTCAGAACTCACACCGGCGGGCAGTTTTCCCTGTACCTGGTTCAGGTACTCCAGCACGCGGGAACGGGCCCAGTACAGATCGGTGCCGTCTTCAAAAATGACATACACATACGAATCACCGAACTGTGAAAAACCACGCACGGTTTTTGCGCCAGGCACGGACAGCATGGTGGTGGTAAGTGGATAGGTGACCTGGTTTTCTACAATCTGCGGGGCCTGGCCGGGATAGCTGGTTTTGATAATGACCTGCACATCTGACAGGTCAGGCAAGGCATCGACAGGCGTGTTAATAATCGTCCATGTGCCCCAGATGCTGAGAAACAGGGCCCCCATCATGACCAGGAAACGGTTGGCGACAGAGCGCCGGATAATCCATTCAATCATCGTCGTCTCCTCAGTGCCCTGAATGCATATTTACAGGCTGGTCAGACATTGCTGGCATACTGCTTTCTGTTTTTTCAGGGTGGCGCATACGTTCCAGTGCGCCCGTAATATTGGCTTCAGAGTCAATGAGGAACAGGCCACTGACCACCACGGTATCGCCTTCATTCAGGCCGGAGCCGATGCCGGACTGTTGCTGTGACTCATGCAGAACGTGGATCTGTTTCGGCACAAACTTGCCTTCATCATCAACAGTAATCACGCGCTGTTCTTTGCCGGTATCGATAACGGCCTGGCTTGGTATCAGCAGCATCTCCTGGCTTCTGGTATTCAGTTTCAGATAGGCATTCATGCCCGGCTTGAGAAACTCATCCTTATTAGAAACCTGGAGACGGACCTGAAGCGTACGGGTTGTCTGATCCACGCTGGGAAGAATATTCCATTTTTCGACATGGAATGTTTTATCCGGATAAGCCGGTACCGAAATTTCAAACTGCGACGTATCTTTCAGCAGATAGGCGATAGATTCTGGCACTGCAGCGCTGATCCAGACCGGGTCCATTCCCTGAATCTGAGCCACCACCTTATCTTTCGAAATATTCATGCCGGTGCGCAGGTCAAATGCAGTAATGACACCATCAATAGGTGCTTTAATGGTAAAACGGGTCTGAATGCTCCGGGTAGAACGCAGTCTCTGAATATCCTCTTCCGGCATACCTGCCAGGCGAAGCCGTTCCAGAACGCCTTTAATTTGCGTGGAAGTACCACCGGTGCTGGATAACAGAAGGAATTCACTCTGTGCTTCCACCCAGTCCGGAATGGTAATATCGATAAGTGGCGTCCCCTTCTTCACATGATCGCCAATCGTCATGGGGTAGACTTTTTCGACAAACCCGTCAGAACGCGCCTGCACAATAACAAACTGATACTCGTTATAGCTGACATTAGCCGGGATTGTCTGAGAATAATTCAGCATTCCTCGCGTGACTTTTTGCGTTTTTAATCCCAGATTCTGAACCTGGGTTGGGTCGATACGGATCCCGCCACTGCTTTTATCGCCACTGTCATCAGCATATTTTGGCACCAGGTCCATATCCATAAAGGGCGATTTTCCGGGTTTATCAAATTTGGTATCCGGTTTCATTGGGTCATACCAGAAAAGCACCTTTCGTTCCGGTGCCTTTTGTTCTGTTTTTTCTGTCTTTTGTGCTGAGTTTACATACTGCCAGGCAGTAACCGATATCAGCCCCCCTGCTATGAGGCTGCTGATAATTATTGCAGCATATTTTATCTTTAAAGAAGCCATACAATTTTCCGCTAAAAAATCAAAACACCTGGCATATGCGCCTGACGGTTAACTCACACATATACCTATGTGAATGTACAGGCGCACAGGATGTAATCGCTCCGGACAGCCAATCAGGACTGCGTCACGTTAATGCTTTTAAGTAAAGAAATATTACCCTGCTGAATAAACGAGAAATCGACATGGTTGCCGGTTTTCAGGGCATTGATAGCGTCGTCTGCATTAACAAAAGTGAAGCGCATGGTCATTGCAGGCCAGCCCACCGCAGGGATTGCTTCGTGCGAAATGGTGATCTTTTTACTATTTATATCAATTTCTTTAACGACACCGGTGCCCTTGATAACCTGCTGTACCGAAGCATCACTGGCAGTATTCATATCGCCATGCTGATGTGTTTCAGCATGAAGACCGGCAGAAAAACATGACAGAGAAGGCACCAAATAAAACGGCTTTAAGTGAATTACGCATTTTAATTTCCTGATTAATTGAATAAATTTACTCTACCCAACCGCCACCCAGTGCGGTAAACAGATTAATTTCGTTAACCTGCCGGGAATAGGTAAGATCGAGAATGGTTTGCTGCGTAGCGAAGAGAGAACGCTCTGCATCCAGCACTTCAATGTAACTGACAGCACCACTGGAATATAATCCTCTGGCACGCTGGAGAGTTATCTGAAGTGAATCAAGATAACGCTGCTGTGACTCAAGTTGCTGGCTAAGGCTGTCGCGCAGCGCAAGCGTGTCGGAAACATCCTTAAAGGCTGACTGAATTTTTTGTTCGTAATTAACCACCGACTGTTGCTGGCGAATTTCAGCCAGCTTCAGATTGGCTTTATTCCTGCCAGCATTAAATATAGGAATTTCAATTTTAGGGATAAAATTCCACATTCCACTTCCTGACGTAAACAGGCTGGACAGCTCCGTACTGCTTGCGGAAAGACCACTGGTCAGGGTAATGGAGGGGAAAAAGGCCGCTCGCGCTGCGCCAATATTGGCATCAGCCGCTTTCAGCTGATATTCCGCTTCCATAATATCCGGTCGCTGCAGCAAAATTTGTGAAGACAGATTTGGTGGCAATTTTACTGGGGCTATCTCCCCGCCTTTCATCCCTTTTTCTGACGGAAGTGCGCGGTACGTTCCCAGCACCAGTTGCAGGGCATTGTTTGCCTGAGCCAGATCGCCTTCTCGTTTGGCTATTTCGGCGCGGGTACTTTCGATTTGTCCTCGCGCCTGTTCAAGTGCCAGAACGTTCGTACTCCCGGTCACGAGCTGCTGCTCAACGAAAGCATAGGACTGTTGATAATTTTTCAGCGTTTCCCGCGCAATACGAAGTTGTTCGTACGCCAGTTGCTGGCTGAAATAGCTTTGTGAAACGTTGGATACCAGCAGGATGTGTACGGCCCGACGGGCTTCTTCGCTGGCAAAGTAGTTCTGGCGATCAGCATCACTCATGTTCTTAAGTTTGCCGAAAAAATCGAGCTCATAACTGAACTCCAGACCTGCGTCGTACTCCTGTGTGGTCGGCTTGTCACCTTTCAGACCACCGCTGTATGTGATCCCGGATGAGGCATTCAGCTGGGGATAACGATCTGCATCCGTGACGTTGAACTGGGCCCGGGCCTCTTCAACCTTCAGTGCAGCCATTCTCAAATCACGGTTATTAGTCAGGGCTTCAGTAATCAGCCGGGTGACCTGGGGATCGACAAAAAAGTTACGCCAGCCCGTATCCTGATAGCCATTCACCGCTGGCGTCAGGCTGTTACGGGACAGTGAAAACTGCTGGGGTACCGGTGCTGCCGGACGCTGATATTCAGGCGCCAGAGAGACACAACCAGCCAGAATGAAGATTGTGCTGATGCTGAGTAGTTTTAATTTGAACATATTGCTTCTCGTCCAGGCAGACCTGGTAAATGGTTCAAATGAAGTTCAGAGTATTACCAGGGTTACTTTACAGAATGCACTCTGTTTGTCGGGTGACAGAATAATGACAATGTTGTCATTTTTACGGTAATTCGTTGATTACGATCGTGTGCGCAATAGAATGACATTAGCAGCCAGACGGGGAGCAAGATGAAAATATTGATCGTCGAAGACGAAATTAAAACAGGTGAATATCTCAGCAAAGGGCTTACAGAGGCAGGGTTCGTAGTGGATCACGCTGATAATGGTCTTACCGGATATCATCTCGCCATGACAGCCGAGTATGATTTAGTCATTCTGGACATCATGCTGCCTGATGTGAACGGCTGGGATATCATCCGCATGCTGCGCACTGCCGGAAAGGGTATGCCGGTCTTACTACTGACGGCCCTCGGCACGATCGAACACAGGGTCAAAGGACTGGAACTGGGTGCGGACGATTATCTGGTTAAACCCTTTGCGTTTGCCGAACTGCTGGCCCGGGTGAGAACCCTTCTGAGGCGGGGAAACGCGATGATCACGGAAAGCCAGTTTAGGGTGGCTGATCTCTCGATGGATCTCGTATCCAGAAAAGTCAGTCGCGCCGGAAACCGCATTGTGCTCACCAGTAAAGAGTTCAGCCTGCTGGAATTTTTCATTCGCCATCAGGGCGAGGTTCTTCCCCGTTCCCTGATTGCCTCTCAGGTCTGGGACATGAATTTTGACAGCGACACTAACGCGATTGATGTCGCCGTAAAGCGACTCCGCGCTAAAATAGACAACGATTACGGGACAAAGCTGATCCAGACTGTCCGGGGCGTGGGCTATATGCTGGAGGCCCCGGATGCATAGCAAACCTTCCAGGCGCCCTTTCTCACTCGCCCTGCGGCTGACCTTTTTTATCAGCCTGTCCACGATACTGGCTTTTATCGCCTTCACCTGGTTTATGCTGCATTCTGTTGAAAATCATTTTGCCGAGCAGGATGTCAGCGATCTTCAACAAATCAGCACCACACTGAACCGTATACTGCAGTCCCCGGTGGATCCGGATGATAAAAAAATAAGCAAAATAAAGGAATCAATTGCCAGCTACCGCAACGTTGCCCTTTTGCTCCTCAATCCCAGGGGTGAAGTGCTCTTTAGCTCAGCTCAGGGGGCGGCACTACGCCCGGCAGTGAATTCAGCAGATTTTAGCGAGCACAGCCGCGCACGGGATGTCTTTCTCTGGACGGTGGAGGATCCTGCGGGACCGATGGATACCGGGTCCGAAATGAAGATGGAAACATACAGGATTATCGCCTCCTCTGGTCAGGCGATATTTCAGGGCAAACAGCAGAACTATGTCATGCTGACTGGCCTATCCATTAATTTCCATCTCCATTACCTCGATGCGCTGAAAAAGAACCTGATTGCGATTGCCGTCGTGATAAGCCTGTTGATTGTTCTGATCATTCGAATCGCTGTCCGTCAGGGGCACCTGCCCCTTCGTAATGTCAGCAATGCCATTAAAAACATCACCTCCGAGAATCTTGATGCGCGACTGGAACCGACACGCGTTCCCATTGAGCTGGAGCAACTGGTTATCTCGTTCAATCATATGATTGGAAAGATTGAGGATGTCTTTACCCGCCAGGCCAATTTCTCTGCCGATATCGCGCACGAGATCAGAACGCCCATCACCAATCTGGTGACGCAGACTGAAATCGCGCTGAGTCAGGATCGAACCCAGAAGGAACTTGAGGATGTCCTCTATTCCAGCCTTGAAGAGTATAACCGGATGACCAAAATGGTCAGCGACATGCTGTTCCTGGCGCAGGCGGACAATAATCAGCTGATACCTGACAGGGTCCGGTTTGACCTCAGAGCAGAAGTCATGAAAGTCTTCGAGTTTTTCGAAGCCTGGGCCGAAGAACGCAATATCACGCTCAAATTTAACGGGATGCCCTGCCTGGTTGAGGGAGATCCACAAATGTTCAGAAGGGCGATCAATAATCTGTTATCCAATGCCCTGCGTTATACCCCGGAGGGACAGGCAATCACCGTCTCAATAAGAGAGCAGGAGAGCTTTTTTGACCTTGTGATTGAAAATCCGGGGAAACCAATCCCTGAAGAGCATTTATCAAGGCTGTTTGACCGTTTTTATCGGGTAGATCCGTCCAGACAACGAAAAGGAGAAGGCAGCGGCATCGGCCTTGCGATTGTGAAGTCCATCGTGGAAGCACATCACGGAAGAGTGCAGGTGGAATCGGACGTACGTTCAACTCGTTTTATCCTATCCGTGCCCAGACTGGAGAAAATGATTCCGGAAACCCAGTACTGAGAATAAAGATTTAAATGACAAAGATGTCATTAGCCTGTCATGCAGCAAACAGAAGCCATTCGATATAATTAGTGCAACTTATCAGGAAGGCATTATTACTTCATCCATACACGGCATCAGCACAAGCCAGGAGTTGTATTAAAGCCTCATCCCGGCGGAATAAGGTCTGTAGAGTTGTCAGTTGTACTACTGAGGACACAGATCGAAATTCACGGACATCACTAATTCAGAAATGGAGAGTTACCATGAAAAATATCGTCTTAGCATCAGTGTTAGGTTTGAGCTTAATTTCTACGGCCTGGGCCACTGAAACCGTAAATATCCATGAGCGTGTCAATAATGCTCAGGCTCCGGCCCATCAGATGCAGTCTTCTTCAACTCCAGCCGCCATCCAGGGGGCAGCCCCACGGATGGCCGGTATGGATCAGCATGAACAGGCTATTATTGTTCATGAAACCATGAACAATAGTTCAGCAGATGCACATAAAAAAATGGCGGAAAGTCATCAGAAGATGATGGGAACTGGCACCGTTAACGCTTCCCGTCCGGCGACTTCGTTTGCGGCGATGAATGAACATGAAAGAGCAGCTGTTGCCCATGAATTTACGAATAACGGTCAGTCCGGCCCCCATCAGGCTATGGCTGATGCACACCGCCGCATGATCAATGCGGGCTGATGACAACTGAAGTTTCCGTGCGGTTACCCTTTCCTTGATAGATTGTCCCTTATACGGATATGTTGTTATTTTTTGCCCCCTTCAGGGGGCTTTTTTGTCTGACTCAGCTAAACTTATCCGGTAACCATCTGAAAGGGTTTATTATATGAAAATCACAAATTCGCTTTTTGTTATACTGATGTTATCCCTGCCAGCGATTTCCGCAGAACATTCAGAAATGAAAATGTCAGATATATCCTCATCGGCATCGTCACAGGAATATATGTCCGGCATGAAAGGTATGCATGACAAAATGATGGCCGCTGTAAAAGAGTCCGATCCCGACAAGGCTTTTGCGAAAGGCATGGTAGCACACCATGAAGGGGCAATAGCAATGGCTGAGACCGAGCTAAAATACGGAAAAGATCCGGAAATGAGAAAGCTCGCGCAGGACATCATTAAAGCTCAAAAAGGTGAAATTGAGCAGATGAATAAATGGCTTGGTAATCAAAAATAATGATTGCGGAAATAATATATTGCGCGTACAGTCAGAGTGTTCCCGGGCACGGGAACCTGTTAATCGTTAATTAATCAAAACCCGATTCATTTCGGGTTTTTCCTTTTACCCCCCCCAACGCATGCACTGCACCGAGTGAAATTCACCTGAGCCAATTCTGCTTGCTTATTATTTCGATGGGAATTGCTGATTTTAATTAAGTCTATGTTTTAAAGGTGTTTCTCATGCCTGGGTTTGGCAGGGGTTCGTCCTGTTCTCTGGTCATGCGCAATGGCAATTCGCAGTCAGGGCTCAAGACTACTTTTACCTCTTTTTTAACAGAAAGTTTCTGGACCCGATACTTGCCGGAAACATCATCTGCTGTTCATCCCGACCAATAAAACGAAGGTATCACTCTCGTTTGAATCTCACTTACTTTCCATTTTGTAATAAAGAATCAAGTTTTCCAGTGATATATCAATACCAACTTTTTTTAATAACCTTTTTCGCGCAGTGTATATTTCTTTCAGCATATCTTCATAACCCTGACCAAGGTGAATTTGTTTATGGCAATTGCAACACAGAGATATGATATTTTCTTCAACATCAAGAGATGTGTCAAAAGCATCTTGCCTGGACATAGGTACAATGTGATGAGGTTCTGTGTAATTTAAGGATGAATTTCGCCTTCTGAATGTTGGGTGGTCACTATCGACTTCACATCTGTAACCTGCTTTATTCAGCGCATTTTGGGATACGCCTTTACTCCTGGGATACGAGAGGCCATTTTTTACTTCTATTGCATTTTTCTTTGGTTTGGCTTCCCCTGTATATTCAAACGTCTGAACGTTGTCAAAGATATTACTTTTCTCTATGGCATTGATCAACTCATCGTCAGAGTAATACTCACTGCTGGCCATTTCTGTTGTACCAAAAAAATCCAGTTCGTTAATTGCCTGAACAAGTTCCTCACGAATTGTCCATAAGTTTCTTTTGGGTTTTCCGCCGATTTCTTTACTCTTCATTACGGTAATGAATTTTGTACCGGATGCGATATTTCCGACACCTTTAACCTCGAATCTACCAAGTTCTTTTTGAACTCTGCCACCCAGTCCGTTTATGACTCCATTAGCACTCATGCTGTGCAGGTCGTACTTCTTACCAATATCGAAGCATGTGCAGGAATGATTTGGCTCAATAAACCATTTTTTTAACGCTGCAATACTTTTTGTGTCAAAAACTTTATCATTTGTTAATAAAGTTTTCCATTCTTCCACACTGATATCAATGTCACAGACATACTCTCCATCAATCACTTCGCATATTTTTTTAATCACATTCATTCCCCTGTTATACAGATAGTCATAATGAAAATATAAAGCTCGCTAACCGGTATGGTTGCGTAAGGACCGTAGTCTCTCAGAGACCGTGCTTTCTTTTTTTTCAGGCCTGGACACTAAAGGGTCTGTTGCACCCCGAAAAAATTTGTTGCGGGGATTGCTCATTGAGATGAGCCTCTGCTCGATCATACCAGATCAGCAGGCTGCCCCCAATGCTATGGCTTCTTAGTTTGGCCATTATCCGGCCTTCCTCACGACCAATAAAATAGAGACATTACCCGTGACGCTGCCACCGTCTCAGCCCGGAACGATCAGTGAGCGCTTCTGATGACCTTCGGTTTTTTTAACGAAGCGGGTGGGATACGGTTTGTTGCTGAAATCTTAATAATAACCAACAACTGATGCTAATTTCGCACTTTTAACATATATGAATATAAATGTTATGAATAATTGCATTTACAGGAAATATCATGCGTTTTGTCATCCGGGATCCGAAAAAAGGCAGTCTCGGATCTTTCCTCCACACGCCGGCGCACTGCGGCCAGGAAACACAACATATGCCACTCTATCAGCGGAATTATCTTCTATATGTTGTGTTAATTCCTCTTTATCTGACCAGGTTCTCAGGGGCGGAAAAGACCGCTTCGCTTATTCCCTGACCGTGGTACACTTCCGGAAAGTCGTGAATAGGCAAAAAATCGGATCACCCGAAAACAGCCATCCGGTAATTTAACTCAGTAGTTATACGTCTACTTATTATCACCTGAGTTATGATATTCGTAAGGGACTACATCAATGGTTATCATCACCCGTGTTACAGGTGTGAGAAAATTCCTAAGAGCGTCGGGAAAATTCTGAATGCGCCCGGTACTGTCACTCAGGGTGATAATGCCGGCATCAATTAACACAGAAATGTCCGGACAGAGTCAGCACCGTGCGAAAAGGATGGTCGTGGCAAAATATTATGCCGGGGAGTGTGATTACTCTGAGTGATGGTTTCATTCGGTGTCAGGGGAAGCGCGCTCAGTCTTCGACAGAGGCATTACCGGACTTTACAAAATACGCAAAGTACAAACTCCTTACTATCGGACCTCAAAGATTCTGAATCATGAGGGGCTTGTTGATATGTGTGAGTTATTACTGAGAATCATCCAGATGTTTTTGGGACTGTCCACGCAGGACAAGATACTGACGCTGCTGTTTGTTCTGGCTCTCGCTTTTTTGACATGACTGCAGCAAAAACGCTGAGGCCTGCAGGCAAGAAGCCGTTTGACATGAGAACGCTTTCTTTCACGCCAGTACAAACAACATGTCCACCCTGAAGGTCGGGCAGGACGGGATTTCTCAACAATAAATAAACACCGGGAATGGAAAAATTTTGATTCTGATATCCGGATAAGCGGGGGGATATTAATGGATGATTTGCAGCGAGATAACGAAGCAGAAGATGACAACAATAACCTGTTAAATGTGGATATGGGAATGCTCGACCAGCTCAGGGGGATTGCACACCAGTTAGAGACTGAGTATGGCGATATTTCTATGCGGCACTCGCCCTCAGGTTGTGGAGATACCATCACGGTATTACTCAATGATAAAGGACAGGAAGTCGGGGAATGGCAACCATCAGAATGCGACGATGAGGATAATGTTGCTGGAGCTCAGATGTCAGGTGACTGGATTTTTGTAACTCCCCCAAGGAACACCCGGACGCTCGAAGGCTCGGTTCCTGTCAGCGAAATCATTGCTAAGCATGAGGAAGTCATTTTGACGGAAGTTTGTGCCAGCACTCTGGATGAGCTTGTTCCTGCATCTGGAAAAATTCGATTGTGAGTCTGCGTAACTTACTTTGATAAAATGATTACTCCGGGAGTCTGTAATGGAAAAAATGAGTGGGTATTTTCTCGGTCGAAAAATATTCTGCCGGCAGTCGCTGGATATGTTTGGCCTCATACGAGGTGAGGACGGGAAAATGACCTTTCCCCGTCACTCTGATAAACGTTTTCCGATCGGTCGTATCCGCAAACGGCTGGCAGCTTATGGCTGGCGTGGAGAGCGTCTGAATCAGGAAGTAGCTCGTATCGTCGCAGGCCCTGATATTTTCCCTGAGAGAAGTGACTACAGCATTATCTTTCCTTACGGATGGGAACGTAACCAGCTTACCCCTGAGATGCGGAGAATGTTTCCCCGGAAGAGTGGTCGTCGCGTGCTGGTTACGCTGGATGAGTTCCACTCTTTTCATGGCTCCGTGGAGTGCCAGACGTTTTCACCAGAAAGTGATGAAACACCCGAGGTATCATGAATTACCCTTCTATTCCCGGACAGGTTTACGCCCAGGAAAAAATCCTGCTACCCGTGGCCATCGATTATCCGGCCGCTCTGGCCCTGCGTCAGATGGCGATCGTCCAGGACGAACTGCCGAAGTATCTGCTGGCGCCGGAAGTGAGCGCCCTGCTCCATTACGTGCCGGATCTGCACCGCAAAATGCTGCTGGCCACTCTGTGGAATACCGGCGCACGGATCAATGAAGCGCTGGCCTTGACGCGGGCTGATTTTTCGCTGGCTCCGCCCTATTCGTTTGTGCAGCTGGCAACCCTGAAACAGAGAGCGGAAAAGGCGGCCAGAACAGCCGGAAGAATGCCTGCCGGCAATCAGGCGCATCGTCTGGTGCCGCTTTCAGATAAACAGTACGTCAGCCAGCTGGAGATGATGGTGGCCACGCTGAAAATCCCGCTCGAGCGTCGCAATAAACGTACCGGCAGAATGGAGAAGGCACGTATCTGGGAAATTACCGACCGCACAGTGCGTACCTGGCTGAAGGAGGCGGTAGAGCCCGCGCCAGCCGATGGCGTGACGTTCTCCGTCCCGGTGACGCCACATACTTTCCGGCATTCCTATGCCATGCATATGCTGTACAATGGTATTCCGCTGAAGGTGCTGCAGAGCCTGATGGGACATAAGTCGATAAGCTCGACGGAAGTGTACACGAAGGTGTTTGCACTCGATGTGGCTGCACGCCACAGGGTTCAGTTCCAGATGCCGGAAGCTGATGCGGTGGCCATGTTGAAAAAAAATATCTGACCCAAAACGAACAATAGCTCTGTCTTTTCACGACGACAATACCTATCCGGAAGAAATTCATTCATATTACAGCGAGTGCTTAAATGAAAATGAAAACGACGATATTTCGTTAAAAAATGAGGTCGTTTCCTGTATCGATAACGGGATTGTGAAGCTAGAGCAAGGAAAAACCATCTACGACAATGGCTACGAGAGACATAGTTTTCAGTGTGTTGGTGTAAACAAGGATGGCTCGATGATCAACATCATTAAGACCGGCCCGGGAAAGTATTTCATCATGCGTACAACAATTTGAAAGCTTTGTTGCATTGGAAGTATCAGGCCTTCTTATAAAGAGAAGGTCATTAAAAAACAATACAAAATCATGATTTCATTCTTTCATTCTTTCATTCTTTCATTCTTTCATTCTTTCATTCTTTCATT
>OCAO01000498.1_pt1 | contig 13056 bp, 10 predicted proteins | sample 1477151 | NCBI WGS metagenome assembly OCAO01 (sample SAMEA2580298, study PRJEB22360) | human gut metagenome | biome: human gut; feature: human-associated habitat; material: faeces | place: Denmark | collected 2008/2010 | reverse complement strand
ATATATAAAGAGTGTGATCAAGCTATAGAAAAAATTTAATTATTTATTTGCTTCTTAGGCTAAATAATTTTTTGTAACCAATTATTAATAAGCAGTAAGCATGAGGAAATGTTTATTGCTTTTTTGAATATATATGTTCTAATAAACTTATTACATGCAAAAGCAGTATGGTGACAGTCACCTATCATATTTTATCGCATTTTGATGAAGTTTATTAATTAGAACTTATATATAGCATTTTATAATAATGAAAGGGGGGACATTATAAAATTAAACCTAAAAATAAATTTCTATAAGAAATAATTTATATGTTAGGTTTATGTAATTTTTATAATGGTAATTAATATGGCGATTACAGTGGGAAAATTATTTGGAAATGCGACAATCTTATATCAAATGAAATTATTAGCTGGAAGAAAGGGCCTTAATAATCTTGTAGAATGGGTACATATTATTGAAAATGATGAGGTAAGTAAATTTCTTCATGGCAATGAAGTTGTGTTCACTTCAGGGATTTTAAATAATAATGAAAAGTGGCTTTTAGAGTATGCAGAAAAGCTATATAAATCAGGGACCAGTGCATTTGTTGTAAACCTAGGACCATATACTAAAACAATATCAAAAGATGTAATAGAATTTTGTAATGAAGTTAAGATGCCACTTTATTCTATGCCGTGGGAAACTAGAATGGTGGATGTAACAAGAGATATATGTTATCGTATCATGCAAAAGGAACAAGTGGAAATAAGTCTTGCTACAACAATTAAGAATATTATTTTTAAAATTGGAGATCTGCAGACACAAATATTACAAATGGAGAGATATGGGTATCAAAGAGACAGCAATTTTTGCTTTATAGCTATGTCTTTTGATTTTGTAAATAAAAAAACAAATGAATTTGTTACTAGCAGAATAAAAAAGTGCTCAGAAAGAATAGCAAGAAGTATTCATGAATTGTATATATGTTTTTCATATAATGAATATTGGATGCTAGTTCTTGTAAACTATAGGGATCATGATATTGATAATTTTCTAAACACTTTTTTAAAGAGTGAACAATCAGCTAAGAATGAGTGTAAAATTAATATTGGAGTTAGTAAGAATCAAAATGGAATTGAATTTCAGGCAGAGAATTTTAATAAAGCATTACTGGCGTTAGAAATGGCTAAAAAGAAAAGTAATGGAGTCATATTTTATGATAAACTTGATATTTATAAAGTACTTTTAAACACAAAAGAGAAGAGTGTTTTAAGGGAATATTATGATACTACCCTAGGAATATTGGAGAAGTATGATAAAGAAAATAATACAGATTTAATGGATTTTTTGTACATGTATCTAGAGAACAATGGAAGCCAAAGTCGTGTTGCAGAAAAGCAGTATATTCATAGAAATACAGTCAATAATCAGGTTAAAAAGATAGAAAAAATCATAGGATGTAATTTAATGAACTTAGATGATAAACTTAGGTTATATTTATCATTTTATATTAAAGACATTATATAAAAAGTACGTAGAACTAAGTTTAGTGTATGACAACCGAAATAGAGCTCTCAGTTTCTCTCTGAGTAAGCGATTCACACCAAATGCAAGATTTGGGTTCTCTGCTTATGTTCGCTTTGCTACAAAAAATGAACTAAGAATTCAAACATCAACGATTGTGCTCAAAACCGTTTGAGACCATGTAAAATCGGACAAACAGTTTTGGAACAATCATTGATGTAAGAATTCTAAAGTTCATTTTTTGAATGCAAAGACTCCGCAGAATCTGAGAGCTCTATTTCTTTGTTTTCTCTTACTAAAAAATTTTTTCAGTTAATTTATAATTAAACAAATATATTCTTGAATTAAGCATTAAATATTTAAATATATTAAAAAGTAAAAGATTAATATTTTCTTATTCTTAAGTATATTCCATTTTATCAATATATAAATTTAAAAAGAAAAATTTAAAAAATCTTAAGAATTTACTTATTTATTGCGGGTTACAGAAGATTTATGAACCTTAATATGGTAATAAAATATACCCAATGTATGAATAAAAAATATTATCTATGTAAATAAAAATTAGGGTTTTTGCCCATAAAGATGCTCTAAACGGCATTTACTGTGATATGAGTTTAGATGAAACATTTACGCAATCGAGCCTATCATATATTGAATTTCGGTTATTTAAAACTAAACTCTGATATTATGTCCTTTATTTAATATGTGCAGCTGCACATATATAATTAGTCAGTTATTCATTGAAACACATAAGTACTGGAGTATATAATATGATTATAGAAAACAAGAAAATAAAGAAACAAAGCAACGGAGCTTATTTTATAAAAAATAAGTTCCGTTTTTTTATTTGATGGGAGTGGATAAAAATGAATGGTGAAGAAATTAAAAGCACATTAAAAAAATATAATTTACAATCTTGGAGTAAACAAAGAAATATTGATCCTATTCCAGTTGAAAAAGCTGATGGAATTTATTTTTTGGATTATGATGGCAATAGATATACTGATATGTCAGCTCAACTAGTTAATATGAATTTAGGATTTGGAAATAAGAAAATAGGAGATGCAATTAAAGAGCAGGTTGATAAGTTTTGTTTTGTAGGGCCATCTTATGGTGCAGAATCTCGTGCAAAGCTTGCAAAAAAAATAATAGAGCTAATGCCTGACAATATGGGAAAAGTATTTTTTACAAATGCAGGAGCAGAATCAAATGAAAATGCTGTAAAAATGGCAAGAATGTTTACAGGAAAATCAAAAGTATTCAGTCGTTATAGAAGTTATCATGGATCTTCATTTGGTGCCGGTAATTTAACAGGTGAACCAAGAAGATATGCTCTTGAGCCAGGAATACCAGGATTCGTTAAGTTCTTTGATCCATACGTATATAGAGAAGCAATAGAATTTGAATCTGAGGAAGCAGCAACAAAGTATTATCTAGCTAAACTTAGAGAACAAATTTTATATGAAGGACCAGACAGTGTGGCAGCAATAGTAATGGAAACAATAACAGGCTCAAATGGAGTTATTATTCCACCTAAAGGATATCTTAAAGGTGTAAGAGCATTATGTGATGAATTCAATATACTAATCATATGTGATGAAGTAATGACTGGATGGGGTAGAACTGGTAAAATGTTTGCCTTTGAGAACTTTGATGTTAAACCAGATATTGTAACATTTGCAAAAGGAGTTACATGTGGTTATGTTCAACTTGGAGGAGTTGTAGTAAGTAAAGAAATTGCAGCTTATTTTGATGATAATTTATTATCTTGTGGATTAACTTATAGTGGACATCCTTTAGCTTGTGCAGCTGGTGTTGCATGTGTTAATTATTATGAAGAAGCAAATATCTTAGAGAATGTTAATAAAGTAGGAAAAGTGCTTGGAGAGAAATTAGAAGAATTCAAAGAAAAATATAAATGTGTTGGTGATGTAAGATATATTGGATTATTTTCAGCAATAGAATTTGTAAAAGACAAGAAATCAAAAGAACCAATGGTTCCATATGGTAAAGATCCTGATGGAATAATGGGAAAAATAATTGGTATGCTTAAAGAAAGAAAATTTATGACATATTCTCATGAAAATATGGTACTTATAGCACCACCATTAATAATTACAGAAGAACAATTAGTAGAAGAACTTGCTAAAGTAGATGAAGTGCTTAAAATTATAGATGAGAAATTTATTTAAATATAAAATTAACTAGATTTATTTTTAGAAAGTAGGAGAACAATATGTCATACGAATTTAGTTTGCCAGGACGCACTATTATTGGGGAAAATGCATTAAAAGACAGTGAATCAATTTTAAAAAAGCTTGGTAAAAAAGCATTCATTGTAACTGGAAAAATTGTAACTAAGATGGGAACTGTAAAATTATTAACAGACTGTTTAGAAGGTATTGGAATAGAATATGAAGTGTTTAATGATATTACAGGCGAACCAACAGATACTATGATTGAAGCCGGTGTTAAAGCTTTTAAGGAAACTGGATGTGATTTTTGTATAGCTATAGGTGGAGGAAGTCCATTAGATAGTGGTAAAGCAATTGTAGCAATGACTACTTTAGATGGAAACATTTCAGATTATATGGGAAAAACCATAGAAGGAGATTTTCCACCATTAGTATTAATACCAACTACAGCTGGGACAGGCTCTGAAACTACTAAGTTTACAATTATAACAGATTCAAAAAAAGATATAAAAATGCTTTTAAAAGGTGAAAGTTTATTGCCAAGTTTAGCTATTATTGATTATACATTGTCAATAACTGCACCTAAAAAAGTTACAGCAGCAACTGGTATGGATGCTCTTACACATGTAGTAGAAGCTTATACCTCAAGAAAAGCAAATCCATTAACAGATACTTATGCACTTGCAGCAATAAAGAGAATATTTAAGTATCTTCCACTAGCTTATGAAGATGGTGATAATAAAAAAGCAAGAGAAGAAATGGCACTTGCAGCATTTGAAGCAGGAGTATGTATAAATAATGCATCTGTAACGATAGTTCATGGAATGAGCAGGCCAATAGGAGCACTTTTTCATGTAGCTCATGGAATCTCTAATGCCATGCTTATAAAAGAATGCTTATCTTATGTGTTAGATGGAGTATATGAGAGATTTGCAGATATAGGAAGAGCTATAAATGTAGCAGATGAAAATGATAGTGATAAAGAAGCTTCAGAGAAGTTTTTAGAAAAACTTAGTGAACTCTGCAAAATAGTTGAAATTCCAACTTTAAAGGAATATGGAATTGATAAAAATGAATTTGATAAAGTTGTAGATAAGATGGCACAAGATGCAATGGATAGTGGAAGTCCATCAAATACAATTAAAGAGGTCACTAAAGAAGATTTAGTAAAGATATATGAAAAGTTATGGTAACTGAATAACTTTGCAATGACGCAAAACATATGGGTTTTGCGTCATTTTTTTATTCTTTAAGAAATTATATTGCTGAACAAACTGAGGATAACATTTAGAGAAGTATGGCTATATATCAGGTTAATAGCACCTAAAGAACAAAAAATTATTCACTTGCCAGATTTTTCTCACATGCGTTTGAAAAGGCATATGCGTAAAAATAAAGCTTCATCAGAGGTTTCAAGAAGCTAGTGATGGAACCCCTGATAAAACTTGTATAAAAGGAAACTCCTATTAACATTCGTTCATAGGAGGACTATACCACTAAACTCATTCTTCGTTAAGTGTTATATGCCAAGGAAACTCCTATTCACATCCGTTCATAGGAGGGCTATACTACTAAGCTCAATCTTCGCTAAGTGTTATATGCCTAGGAGGGCTATACCACTAAGCTAGTATCTCGCTAAGTGTTATATGCCAAGTTGCCTTTGATTTAGAGTTAAGCTCAGAGCTTTTGGAAAAGGAGGAATTATTAATGAATACTACATTGAATAATATGGAAACAGAATTTGAAGAAAAAGATTACTCAAAAAATATAGAAAATAAAACAGAAATAAAGATAGAAAATCTGAGTATGAAATATCCAAATAAAAATGGTGGGGAGCCAGTTACAGCTCTTCAAAATGTAAATTTAGACATTAAACAAGGAGAATTTATTTCCTTATTAGGTCCATCAGGATGTGGAAAAACAACATTGCTTAGAATCATAGCTGATCTTCTCCAGCCAACCGAGGGAAAAATTACAGTACGTGGAGAGACTCCAAGAGATATAAGACTTAAAAAGAAATATGGAGTTGTTTTTCAAAATCCAGTTTTATATGACTGGAGAACAATAAGAAGAAATATATGTATGCCAATGGAACTTATGGGAATGAAGAAAGCAGAGCGTACTAAACAAGTTACTAAAATGCTTGATCTAGTTGGACTTCAGGACTTTGGAAAAAGATATCCTTATGAGTTAAGTGGTGGTATGCAGCAGAGAGTTGGTATAGCAAGAGCTCTTGCTATTAATCCAGAAATTCTTCTTATGGATGAACCTTTTTCAGCATTAGATGAATTTACTCGTGAGAAATTGCATGTTGACCTTTTAGAGATATGGAGAAAAACAAATAAAACAGTAATTTTTGTAACTCATAATATTTCAGAAGCAGTATTTTTATCAGATAGGGTAGTTGTTCTTTCACCACATCCAGGAAGGGTTTCAACAGTAATTGATATAAATCTGCCAAGACCTAGAGATATGGAGTCAAAGCAAACAACTGAATTTTATGATTATATTACCAAGATAAGAAACAGCTTTGAGGGGGTATAAGAATGAATAGTAAGAAAGAAAAATACATGATTAATACAGTATGGGCTGTTGGAATTTTTGTTCTCTGGGAACTTACAGCATTCCTTCTAGATGGTGTATTACATGACCCAATGGCAGAGGCCAAACTTCCATATCCACATATGGTCATTATATCTTTAATGCAGAATTTTTCTGATTTAATGAGTGCAGCAGGTCTTACTCTTTCAAGAGCATTTATGGGATTTGCCCTTGGTGCATTAGTTGGATTTGTATTGGCAATTATTATGAGCTTATCAAAAATTGCTGAAAAAATAGCACTTCCATATTTAGTTGTTTCACAAATGATACCAGTACTTGGACTTGCTCCGATTATATTTACACTTGCTAAAGATATGAATTTATCAAGAATAATAATATCTGGATACATTACATTTTTCCCGGTTTCAGTAAATATGCTCAGTGGATTAAATAGTGTTGAAAGTGAAAAGAAGGAACTTTTATATTCATATGCAGCAAAGAAACCAAGTATATACTGTAAGCTTATGATTCCTTATTGTCTTCCATATTTATTTGCAGGATTAAAGATAGCAGCACCAATGTCAATAACAGCATCAATATTAGTAGACATGCTTGGATCAAGTGGAGGAATTGGAGTAAAACTTCTTTATTCATTATATTCAGGAACAAAGGACATATTTTGGAGTTCTGTGCTTACAAGTGCTCTTATGGGGATTTTAAGTTATTTCATAATAGTATTTTTAGAAAAGATATGTATGCCATGGAGAAAAGAAGCAGCGTAAGAAGGAGTGAGAGCAAATGTCAGAAAAAATAAAAAGTGTATTATGGCCTTTAGGCTTTGGAATATTAATTATTGCTATATGGCAGATAGGAATTATTCATGATTTGCTAGGGTTTAAGCCGTTTCAATTACCTGTGCCATCTATGATTATAAAAACACTGCATACAAATTTTGCAAAAGCATTGTCTGATACTATGATTACAGTTTCAGGAGCATTAACAGGACTTGCTTTAGGGTGTTTTATTGGATTTATAGTTGCAGTAATAGCTACTTTATTTCCAAAATGGGGATATACAGGACTTACAGTAATATCAGCATTTAATGCAATTCCAATTGTAGCATTATCACCTATTATGAATAGATGGTTTGAAAATGGTTTTGGACAAAAAGTTGGAGTTGTAACAGTTGTGTGTATGGCAGCCATGGCAATAAATGCTTATGATGGACTGAATAATCTAAGACCATTTGCAATGGATCTTTTGGATTCATATGCAGCAGATACTAAGACTAAATTTTTTAAACTTCGTCTTCCAAATTGTATTCCAAGTATATTAACAGCTTTAAAAATTAATGCAGCATCTGCACTTATGGCAGCTATGATCAGCGAATACTTTGCAGCATCAACATCAGGAATAGGTTTTGGAATAAAAGACAATTTGAGAAAAGGAATGATGGCAATGGGCTGGTCATACATAATAATGGCAGCTATAGTTGGAATTATTCTTTATTTAATTATTACATTGGTAGAACGCAAAGCTATTAAATGGCATGCTTCACAACGATAAATTATGTTTGTTTAAAAAGGAGGAAATATTATGAAAAAAAGAATATTATCTATGCTCTTAGCAGCAGGAATGATGGTTATGATGCTTGCAGGATGTGGATCTTCTGATTCAAAATCTTCTGATGCACAAGGTACTCAAACGGAAACTAAAGAAAGTGGGGATACAGAAAAGAAAGACGGGGAATTAGACAAAGTTAAACTTCAATTAAAATGGCTTCCACAGTCTCAATTCATGGGATATTATGTAGCAGCAAATAAAGGATACTATAAAGAAGAAGGACTTGATGTTGAGATACTTCCAGGTGGAAGTGATATAATTCCAGAACAAAATGTTTATAATGGCGTAGCTGATATTGGTGTAACATGGGTATCAAGCTTAATGACATATCAAGCTCAAGGATATGAGCTTCAAGAAGTAGCACAACCATTTCAAAAATCAGGATTTTTATTAGTATCTAAGAAAGATAAAGGAATAAATTCACCAGCAGATTTAAAAGGAAAGAAAGTTGGTAACTGGTTTGGTGGTAATGAATATGAAGTTCTTGCACTTTTAGAAAAATATAAGTTAGATAAAAATTCAGACTTAGAGCTGGTACAACAAGATTACACAATGGATCAAGTACAAGAAGGCTCAATAGATGTAGCATCAGCTATGACTTATAATGAATTTGGTTTATTACTTGAAAATGGTATTTCAAAAGATGATTTAAATGTAATTGACATGAATGATGAAGATGTTGCAATGCTTGAAGATTGCTTATTTGTTAATTCTGAATGGGCATCTAAAAATGAAGATGTATTGGTTAGATTTTTAAGAGCTTCAATTAAAGGATGGCAGGATGCATGTAAAGATCCAGATGCAGCAGGAAAGATTGTTTATGATGTAGATCAATCAGTTTCTTTAGAACACCAAACTTACATGGCACAAGAAGTTGCAAAGTTAGTATCACCAGAAGGATTTGATTCAAGTAAAATTGGTCAAATTGATATGGATGCTGTTAAACAGACAGCTAAATTCTTAAAACTTTACAATAAAGACTTAGCAGGTGATCCAGTAGTTGATGATACAACATTTGCTTCAAAGTATTGGGATGAAGCTACAAAATAGAAGTTAATTTATCTCTAGGATTGCTTTTTAAATCCTAGAGATTGAACTATATAAAATCTTGTAAGAAATAGAAAGTATAATTTTCACTTTATAAATTATAAATCTAAATATGGTTTAAAAGAGTTAAATAGCTTATTAAATACATTTAAGGGAGGAGAATATAAAATGAAATTAATTATAAAAAATGGAACAATAGTAACACAATCTGAAAGTTATAAAGCTGATATATTAGTTGAGGATGGGAAAATATGTGCAATAGGAACTGCTTTCAATGAAGATGGAGCAAATGTTGTAGATGCTTCAGGAAAGCTTGTATTACCAGGAGCAATTGATGCACATACACATCTTGCAATGCCATTTGGAGGTACAGTATCAGCAGACAACTATCTTGCAGGAACAAGAGCAGCAGCATGTGGTGGAGTTACTACAGTTTTTGATTATCCAATGCAAAGAAAAGGCAGTGGAATAATTGAAACAATTGAAGCAAGAAAAGAAATGTGTGACGAAGAGGCATGTGTAGATTATGCATTCCATTGCTGTATAACAGATTTAAATGATGGGGCTATATTAGATGAATTTAAAGATGCTGTAGATTATGGTGTAACAAGTTTTAAATGTTTCTTGGTTTATAAAAAAGAAGGAATGATGGTGGATGATGGTACTTTGGTTAAAATTCTTTTAAAAGCTAAAGAAACAGGGGCAATTACAAATATCCATGCAGAAAATCCAGATGTAATTGATTTAAATATTGAAAAGTTCTTAAAGGAAGGAAAAACTTCAGCTTGGTATCATTATTTAAGCAGACCAGAATTTGTAGAAGCAGAAGCAGATAAAAGAGCAATTCACTGGGCAAAATCAGTAGATGCGCCATTGTATTTGGTTCATATGGCAGACAAAGAAGGATTAGAAGCAGCAATTGCTGCTAAAATGGATGGAAATGATATATATATTGAAACATGTCCACAATATTTGGAATTTACATGTGATGTTTATAAAAGAGAAGATGGAAGAAACTTTGTATGTTCACCACCAATGAAAGGACAAGAAAGTCAAGATGCACTTTGGAAAGCTTTAAAGACAGGTGCAATTGATACAGTAGCTACAGATCACTGCCCATTCCAAAGCTATGAAAAAGACTGGGGAAAAGATGATTTCACAAAGATTCCTAATGGATGTGCAGGTGTAGAAAATCTATATCCATATATGCTATCAGCAGCTAATGAAGGTAAGTTAAGCTTCAACAGAGTAGTAGAATTATGTTCTTTTAATCCAGCTAAAATATTTGGATGTACTGAAAAGGGTTCAATAGCTGTAGGAAAGGATGCTGATATTGTTATTTATGATACTGAAAAGGAATTTACAATTTTAATAGATAATATGCATTCAGATTATGATCATACAATCTGGGAAGGTAAAAAACTTCATGGATATCCAGTAATGACTTATGTGCGTGGAAATTTAGTATATGATAATGGTGAATTTGTTGGAAAGCCAGGACTTGGAGAATTTGTGAAGAGAGAAGGCAGAAAATAAAATTACTAATATTAGGAGGCATAAAGATGAGCAGTTTATATAAGGATATTACTTTAAGAGAAGATGTAGCAGGATGTTTACTTTGCAGAGATGCACCTTGTACAAAAGCTTGCCCCTACATGGTAGAAGTGGATAAAATTATACGTTCACTGCGATTTGAAAATAAGGCAGGGTCAGTTAATAAACTGCCAGATGTACTTCCTTGTGATACTTGTGAAGATAAACCATGTAAGGAAGCTTGTTTAAAAGGAAAACTAAATACTCCTGTACAAATTGATAGAATAATGAAAAATATTTCAGATGAAACTAAGATAAAAGAAAAAGAAGTTGACTTATCAATAGATTTCTGTAATGTTCATTGTGAGAATCCATTTTTTCTTTCTTCATCAGTAGTTGGAAACAATTATGAAATGGTAGCAAAAGCATTTGAAATGGGTTGGTCAGGTGTTGCATTTAAAACAATAGGTTTATTTGTACCTAAAGAAGTTTCACCAAGATTTGCGGCTTTAACTAAAGAAAATGTTCCATTTGTTGGATTTAAGAACATTGAACAAATATCAGATCATACACTTGAAGAAAATGTAGGATTTATAAAGCAGTTAAAGAAGAACTATCCAACAAAAGTAATAGTAGCATCAATTATGGGACAAAATGAACAAGAATGGACAAAGCTTGCAGAAATAATGACTGAAGCAGGTGCTGATATAATTGAATGTAATTTTTCATGTCCACAAATGGTTGAAGAAGGATTAGGATCTGATGTTGGACAAAATCCAGAACTTGTAGCCATATATACAAAAGCAACAAGAAAAGGGACAAAGCTTCCAATCTTAGCAAAAATGACACCTAATGTTGGACGCATGGAAGTGCCAGCAATGGCGGCAATGGAAGCAGGAGCAACTGGGATAGCTGCTATAAATACCATTAAGAGTATTATGAATGTAAATTTAACTAACTTTGAATCAGAACCGAGTGTAGAAGGAAAAGCAAGTATAGGTGGATATTCAGGAAAAGCTGTAAAGCCTATTGCATTACGTTTTATAAACGATATGAAGAAATGTGAGAAATTAAAAAATGCTCCCATAAGTGGAATGGGCGGCATTGAAACATGGAGAGATGCATGTGAGTTTTTAACATTAGGATGCGAAAATCTACAGATAACAACGTCAGTTATGCAATATGGATACAGAATTATTGATGATTTAATAAATGGATTAAAATTATATTTATCTTCAAATGACTATAAAAGTGTAAATGATATTATTGGAAAAGCATTACCTAATATTGTACCTGCAGATAAGTTAGAAAGAGATAGTATTTGTTATCCGAGATTTGATATGGAGAAGTGCATCGGATGTGGTCGTTGTTATTTATCTTGTTATGATGGAGGACATCAGGCTATTAAAATAAGTGAAAAAAATAATAAACCTGTTCTCATAGTTAATAAATGTGTAGGATGTCAGTTATGTGTTACAATTTGTCCAGCAGAAGCTATTAAACAAGGGAAAAGACTCCCAAAGAAATAATATTTACAAATCTAATAAATAAGATTTGTAAAACAATAGCTTGGTAGGATTGAGAGATGCTAACAACAAATTTAGAACGAATGGCTGATAAAATAGAAACATTTAATAAATTTGGAGATACAGGGAATGGTCGAATAACAAGGCTTTCTTTATCACCTGAAGAGTTAGAGGCAAGAGAAGAGTTATGTAAAAGATGCAGAAACCTCGGAATGCAGATACAAACAGATGACATGGCTAATATTTATGCTACACTTAAAGGCGATTTATTTGATTCATCAATAATAACTGGTTCTCATTTAGATTCTGCTAAAGAAGAAGAGCATAATGAAACAATAGGTGTTCTAGCGGCTCTTGAAGTTATTGAAACAATTGTAAAAGAGAAAATACCTCATAGACATTCAATAACACTTGTTGTATGGACAAATACAAAAGGTTCACGTTTTTATCCCCCTATGATGGCATCTGGTATCATTTGTGGTAAATTTGAGAAGAGCGTTATGATAGATTCTATAGATTCAGAAGGAGTTACATTTAAGGAAGCACTAGAAGCAAGTGGATATATGGGAACAATTGATAATAGGGTGAATTCAGAAAAATATATAGGATTTATAGAGGTTGCCATAGAGCAAGGGCGAGACCTTGAAAAAGAAGATATTGATATGGGAATTATTGAAGGCTCTAATGACAAAAAAATTTTTTATCCAGAATTTATTCAAAGTATTGAGAAAAATATAGAAAAGTATGGATATACAAGTACGAAAATATATAGTGATTGTGAATATAACTCGAAATTTATTTCTGATATTATTCCCACTGCAATGATACTTGTTCCACGTACAAAAAAAAATGATTTTATTGAACAATGTTGGAAAGGTGCTAATGTATTATTGCAAACAATTTTAGATATCGATAAAAATCATTAGATATTATGAAAAACAGGGTTATTTTACATGAAATAAATAAGGGACGTAGTAAGTTTATATGATAACACCCGAAAAGAAGCTTTCATGTTATGCTCGATTGCTAGAAAAAATAAGCTAAGAATTCAAACATGCAGACTTGCATCCACAACTGTTTGCTCC
>OCAO01000491.1_pt1 | contig 13333 bp, 15 predicted proteins | sample 1477151 | NCBI WGS metagenome assembly OCAO01 (sample SAMEA2580298, study PRJEB22360) | human gut metagenome | biome: human gut; feature: human-associated habitat; material: faeces | place: Denmark | collected 2008/2010 | reverse complement strand
CGTACCGAAGGATCGTTCCGCTCAGTTGAATGCGACGGCGAAAAAAGTGGCCTGCGGTGCGGCAGAAAGCGTACCGCTGATCCGCGTGACCAACCTGGCGCGCACCATGCGTATGCTGCAGGAAGAGAATATCTGGATCGTCGGAACCGCTGGTGAAGCCGACCATACTCTCTACCAGAGTAAAATGACCGGGCGTCTGGCGCTGGTGATGGGCGCAGAAGGTGAGGGTATGCGCCGTCTGACCCGTGAACACTGTGACGAACTCATCAGCATCCCGATGGCAGGTAGCGTTTCGTCGCTGAACGTTTCAGTTGCGACGGGCATCTGCCTGTTTGAAGCAGTCCGTCAGCGCAGCTAAGCTTAATTTTCGGAAAAAGCCATCCTGATTCGGATGGCTTTTTTTTATCTTAAACAAGTATGATAAAGGCTGAAAAATGATATTTATTTCTAATTAACTAATATATGGGAAATATATGGCATGGAATCCGCAGGTGCTTGCTGAAGCACTACAAACTCTTCAAGAATTAAATATAGATATTGAAAATAATGAGCGGTCATTAATTATTAAAATGAATGATTATGGCGATTTGCCGCTCAGTGTGTTATTTACATCCCGCCAGATTATTATTGAAACCATTATTTGTCCTGTCAGCAGTATTCATCAGCAAGATGAGTTTAATGTTTTCTTATTGCGTAATCAGAAACTCCTTCCTCTGTCTTCCGTGGGGATTTCACGCGTTCAGCATGATGAATATTACGTCGCATTTGGGGCGCTTTCCCTGAACTCATCGTTGGATGATGTGGTCCTGGAGATGACGACGCTTGCGGATAACGCTCTGGATTTGGCTGAAATCACTGAAGAATACACTCACGAATAACAAGGAACGCTATTTATGGGAATTTTAAAAAGCCTGTTTACCCTCGGCAAGTCCGTACTTTCTCAGGCGGAAGAGTCAATTGAAGAAGCGCAGGGTGTGCGGATGCTGGAACAACATATTCGTGATGCGAAGGGTGAACTGGATAAAGCCGGCAAATCGCGGGTTGACCTGCTGGCGCGCGTGAAGCTGAGTCATGACAAGTTGAGCGATCTGCAGGCACGCAAAAGTAGTCTGGAAACGCGAGCGCTGGAAGCTCTGAGTAAAAACGCTAACCCGTCTCTGATTAACGAGGTTGCAGAAGAAATTGCCCGTCTGGAGAATGTCATTACCGCTGAAGAGCAAGTGCTCACTAACATTGAGAGCTCTCGTGATGGCGTCGAAAAAGCGGTTAGTGCAACCACACAACGGATTGCGCAGTTTGAGCAGCAGCTGGAGGTGGTAAAGGCGACAGAAGCGATGCAGCGCGCCCAGCAGGCCGTGACCACATCAACTGTGGGCGCGTCTTCCAGCGTGTCTACCGCCGCGGAGTCGCTCAAGCGTTTGCAAATGCGCCAGGCAGAGCGTCAGGCGCGTCTGGATGCTGCCGCACAGCTGGAAAAAGTTGCGGATGGGCGTGACCTTGACGAGAAGCTGGCCGAAGCAGGTATTGGCGCAAGCAATAAAAGTTCTGCTCAGGATGTGCTGGCACGATTGCAGCGCCAGCAAGGCGAGTAATCATACGGCGATATATGCCAGCATCGACCGGAGGCTGGCACATCATTAAGGATAAATGATGACGAGTTTTTTCCAGCGTTTATTTGGTAAAGCGGATGTTGCTGCGCCAGTTCGCGGGCCGTTGGGGTTACATCTGAATGCCGGGTTTACGCTCAATACATTGGCGTTTCGCCTGTTAGAAGAGGCTTTATTGATCGAATTTCCCGGCGAAGAGTACACCGTCGCCGCGATTAGCCACATCGATTTAGGCGGCGGAAGCCAGATTTTTCGCTACTACACGTCCGGAGAAGAGTTTCTGCAAATCAATACCACGGGCGGCTCAGACATTGATGATATCGACGATATCAAATTTTTTGTTTATGCAGAAAGCTACGGGATTTCGCAGAAAAAAAACTGGCAGTCTGCTATTAGCCCATCCGCGATAGGTACGCCAACGCTCTCTTGGCAGGAAGAGCGCTGGCAGCGCTTTTTTAACGAGGAAGAGCCGGGGAACATTGAGCCGGTTTATATGCTGGAAAAAGTGGAAAATCATCAGCATGCCACATGGGATGTACATAATTTTACCATGGGTTATCAGCGGCAGGTTACAGAGGATACATGGGAATACCTGCTGTTGAACGGTGAAGAGTCGTTTAATGAGCTGGGAGAGCCTGAGTGGGTATTCTCGCGGGCGCTGGGTGTGGATATTCCATTAACATCACTTAATGTAATTGGTTAATTTCAGGGAAGGTTACACAATGCACATACTGGATTCATTACTGGCTTTCTGCGCCTATTTTTTTATTGGCGCAGCCATGGTGATTGTTTTTCTGGTCATCTACTCAAAAATTACGCCGCACAATGAATGGCAGTTGATTAAAAATAACAATATGGCGGCGTCGCTGGCGTTTAGCGGTACGTTACTTGGCTACGTTATTCCGTTATCCAGCGCGGCAATTAACGCCGTCAGCATTCCGGATTATTTTTCCTGGGGCGGTATCGCGCTGGTGATACAACTTATCGTTTACGGTGGCGTGCGTTTATATATGCCGGCACTGAGTGAAAAAATTATTAATCACAACACCGCAGCGGGACTATTTATGGGAACCGCCGCGCTGGCGGGAGGCATTTTTAACGCCGCCTGCATGACATGGTAATGGACGATCATGGCAAGAAAACGTAAATCCGGAAACAAAAACAGAACATCAGGGCATTCTGCTATCACGTGAATCGATCGCCCGGTTAACCCCTTTGTAAGAAAACGCAGTCGTTACAGCGGAAAGTATCTGACGCTGGCTATTATGGGCGGAGCGGCATTTTTTATCCTCAAGGGGTGTAGTGATGACGCAGGGGCAGACAACGATGGCGACGGTACCTTTTACTCAGCGGTGAGCGATTGTATTGATGATGGCAATAGCGCCGCCGTGTGTGCCGATGGCTGGAACAGCGCTAAATCAGAGTTCTACTCCAACCTGCCTATGCAAATGAGCAGCGAAAGCTGTCAGAAACAGTTTGGTAACTGTTATCTCGACAGTACCGATCACAGCTGGGTGCCGGTGTTTGCAGGATTTTTACTCAGCCGCGTCGTTCGTAAAGATCGCGACGAACAGTATGTTTACCACAGCGGCGGTTCATCCTATGTTTCGCGTCCGGTCTGGCGTACGACTTCCGGGGATTACAGCTGGCGTTCCGGTAGTGGAAAAAATGATACCGCGACCAGCCATAGCTATACGACAAAGAAAGTTTCGACGGTTTCACGCGGTGGCTACGGGCGTTCGTCCAGCGCGCGTGGGCACTGGGGAGGTTAACGATGCTGCGACATGATGTTCCTGTTCGGCAAGATTTGGACAGGATCGCTTACGATCACGGTTTCGATTTTCATATTATCGATAACGAAATCTACTGGGATGAGAGTCGGGCTTACCGCTTTACGCTCAGACAAGTGGAAGAGCAGATCGAAAAACCTACTGCGGAACTGCACCAGATGTGTCTGGGTGTCGTCGAACGAGCAGTTAACGACGAACAGATTATGCAGCAACTGGCGATCCCGCCGCTGTACTGGGACGTTATTGCCGAAAGCTGGCGCAATCGCGATCCCTCTCTGTACGGCCGTATGGATTTTGTCTGGTGCGGAAATAAATCGCCGGTCAAGCTGCTGGAGTACAACGCGGATACGCCAACGTCGCTCTATGAGTCAGCGTATTTCCAGTGGTTATGGCTGGAAGATGCGCGTCGCAACGGGGTGATTCCACGCGATGCCGATCAGTACAACGCTATTCAGGAGCGGTTGATCTCCCGTTTTGCTGAGCTTTATAGCCCGGATCCCTTCTATTTCTGCTGCTGTGAAGATACCGATGAAGACCGTACCACGGTGCTGTATTTACAGGATTGCGCACAGCAGGCCGGGCAAGAATCGCGATTTATTTACGTTGAGGATCTGGGGCTTGGCGTTGGCGGCGTTCTCACAGACCTTGACGATAACGTCATTCGTCGCGCCTTTAAGCTCTATCCCCTGGAGTGGATGATGCGAGATGAGAATGGCCCCTTGCTGCGCCATCGCCGCGAACAGTGGGTTGAACCGTTGTGGAAGAGCGTGCTCAGCAATAAAGGGTTGATGCCGTTACTGTGGCGTTTATTTCCCAACCATCCCAACCTGCTGCCTGCCTGGTTTGACGGTGAAACGCCACAAATTGCGCCAGGTGAAAGCTATGTGCGCAAACCGATATTCTCCCGCGAGGGAGGAAACGTCACCATTTTTGATGGTCAGCAGCAGGTCGTTGAGCATGCTGAGGGTGATTACGCCGAAGAGCCGATGATCTATCAGGCATTTCAGCCGTTACCGCACTTTGGCGACAGCTACACGCTGATCGGCAGTTGGATCGTAGATGATGAAGCATGTGGTATGGGGATCCGCGAAGATAATACGTTGATCACTAAAGATACGTCTCGTTTTATTCCTCATTATATTGCGGGCTAACCGTGCTTTTGTGATCTCCTTCCGTCGCGAATTCTGGGGTTCTGACCATACTTAAAGCGACGGCCATTGACGGAGGGAGACACAATGCACTGGCAAACGCATACCGTTTTTAACCAACCTGTACCGCTCAATAACAGTAACTTATATTTGTCCGACGGCGCGCTGTGCGAAGCGGTTATCCGTGAAGGCGCTGGCTGGGATAGCGATCTTCTCGCCAGTATTGGTCAGCAGCTAGGGACTGCCGAGTCGCTCGAACTTGGTCGTCTGGCCAATGCTTTTCCACCTGAACTATTGCGCTACGACCCGCAGGGGCAGCGGCTGGATGATGTGCGTTTTCATCCTGCCTGGCATTTGCTGATGCAGGGATTGTGCGCCAACCGCGTACATAATCTGGCCTGGGAAGAAGACGCGAGGCAGGGAACATTTGTTGCCCGGGCGGCGCGTTTCATGCTGCATGCGCAGGTTGAAGCAGGCACGTTGTGTCCGGTGACCATGACGTTTGCCGCTACGCCGCTGTTACTTCAAATGTTACCCGCCCCCTTTCACGACTGGCTGACGCCGCTGCTAAGCGACCGTTATGACTCGCATTTACTGCCCGCAGGGCAAAAGCGCGGGCTACTGATTGGTATGGGTATGACCGAAAAACAGGGTGGTTCAGATGTGCTGAGCAATACCACTCAGGCAGAACGTCTTGTCGACGGCTCGTATCGGCTGGTGGGACATAAGTGGTTTTTCTCCGTACCGCAAAGCGATGCCCATTTGGTGCTGGCCCAGGCAAAGGGCGGCTTATCCTGCTTTTTTGTACCGCGATTTTTACCTGACGGGCAGCGTAATGCCATCCGTCTTGAACGACTGAAAGATAAGTTAGGCAACCGCTCCAACGCCAGCTGCGAGGTTGAATTCCACGATGCGATTGGCTGGCTATTGGGCGAAGAAGGGGAGGGTATCCGCCATATCCTGAAGATGGGCGGGATGACGCGTTTTGACTGCGCGCTCGGCAGTCACGGCATGATGCGACGTGCTTTTTCCGTCGCGATTTATCATGCGCACCAGCGACAAGTTTTTGGCAAACCATTGATTGAACAGCCGATGATGCGTCAGGTATTAGGCCGGATGGCGCTCCAACTGGAAGGTCAAACGGCGCTACTGTTTCGACTGGCGCGGGCCTGGGACCGTCGTGCTGATGCCAAAGAAGCGCTGTGGGCCAGGTTGTTCACGCCAGCAGCGAAATTCTCCGTTTGCAAGGTCGGTATGCCGTTTGTGGCTGAAGCGATGGAAGTGCTGGGCGGGATTGGCTATTGCGAGGAGAGTGAGCTGCCGCGCCTGTATCGTGAGATGCCGGTAAACAGTATCTGGGAAGGCTCCGGCAACATTATGTGCCTTGATGTATTGCGGGTACTGACAAAACAACCCGGCATCTACGATATGCTCAGCGAAGCCTTTGCGGAGGTGAAGGGGCAAGATCGGCATTACGATCGAATGGTGCGTCAGTTGCAGCAGCGTTTACGTAAACCCAGTGAGGCATTGGGACGGGAGATTACGCAGCAGCTTTTCCTGCTCGGTTGCGGGGCGCAGATGTTGCGTTATTCTTCTCCGCCAGTGGCGCAGGCCTGGTGCCAAATGATGCTTGATACGCGGGGTGGACTACGATTGTCTGAACAGGTGCTGAACGATTTGCTCCTGCGGGCAACGGGGGGGTTACGGTAATAACTTGCCTGATGGCGACGCGGGTGCGTCTTATCATGCCTACGCTCAGTCCAGGTCAGATAAGTTTACGCCATCCGGCAATCTGTTACGCATAAAGTATGGCCTGTACGCGCCAGTTGTCGGGCTGCTGGTCTTCGTACATCTGAATGATCCGATACCATGAGGCACCTTGTTCATCCGCTTTTAACGCGATTACACGTTCTACATCCTGCAGATTTCCTGCAATGTTACTGACAGAGATCAGGCCAATTTCGTTCAGGCCCGTAACGCAGTCAGCACTGGCGAATTCGGCAGACTGCGCCGTAGTGCCTGCCAGTCCGGCAGAAAGCAGCAGTGAGGATAAGGCAAGAGATTGTTTCATCGTCAGCTCCATTATTCGTACCCCTACACACGGCAGGGCATTCCATCGCGATAATAAACCTCAAGCTTCCTGCTGTTGGTTTATTGTGCACAGGTAAACGCATAGAGGCGCAAAGCAATGTAAAGCTGACTAAATTTCAACCCAATGTTATTTACGATACAAAATTGCCTGTGAATACCATTGGCCTGTCACGATGGTTTCATCTACTAATAAAACCACGTAGTAATCAGCTTTAGCCGCGACGGCTTTGGCACGGATCTCTGCCAGCGCATCATCCGGAGAGCCTCTTACCAGCGCGCTAACCGTCCCTAATCGCTGTAACCCATTACTCTGGTCACGGCGGATCTCCTGCGGGTGGTCGGCAACGGGCGGTGCAGGTTGCGGCGTTCCCTGTAGCACGCTACAGGCGCTTAAAAACATAACCAGCAACAAAGAGGCAAACCGACGCATAACTCTATCTCGTTTCCTGATAGCCATAGTGTAGTGCCTTATTAATTTCCCTTTAGGGGAATGTTCCCGAATTGTTATCTCTCACGCGATTTTCGAATGAAAATGTTGCGAAAGCGTAACCCAGTTCTCAACATTATGAATCATTACCGAACACATTCGCTTGCGTTAAGTATTGCTGCATGGCATACCAGAAAAAAAGGGGCAACAAATGATAGAAATTGAGACACGACAGTTAGCTGGTATCCCTGTCCTGCACGCCGTTCCGGCTGGTAAACGCGAATGTTCACTCCCTTGTATTCTCTTTTATCACGGGTTTACATCTTCAAGTCTGGTCTACAGTTATTTTGCCGTTGCGCTGGCTCAGGCCGGATTTCGCGTCGTCATGCCAGATGCACCCGATCATGGCGCCCGATTTAACGGTAATGCTCAGGAGCGAATGTTCCGCTTCTGGCATATATTGCAGCAAAACATGCAGGAGTTTACGACGTTACGTGCGGCTCTGGTGGCGGAAAATTGGCTATCAGATGAACGACTTGCCGTTGCGGGTGCGTCAATGGGAGGAATGACGGCGTTGGGCATTATGCCCCGCCACTCCGAGGTTAAATGTGTAGCCAGCCTGATGGGATCGGGCTATTTTACCCATCTTGCGCAGACGCTTTTTCCTCCTTTACAGGTTCAGACCCCAGAGCAACAGGCGGAGTTTGATGCCGTTATCGCCCCGCTTGCCGAATGGGATGTTACGCATCAGTTGCCACGCCTCGCGGACAGGCCGTTGTTGCTGTGGCATGGACAGGATGATGATGTTGTACCGGCAGTTGAAACCTTCCGCTTACAGCAAGCGCTGATTCAGGCAGGTTTGGACAACAATCTGACCTGCCTGTGGGAAGCGGGCGTACGACATCGCATCACGCCAGAAGCGTTGGCCGCAACAGTGACGTTTTTCCGCCAGCACCTTTAAACACGCATAATGCTCACGCCCTGAGCTTCAAGCTGTTGCAGAATCTCAGGGTTTGCATTTTTGCCGGTAATGAGCATATCGATTTGATCGGCGCGACTGAACAGCATCCCCGCACGTTCACCGACTTTACTGCTATCGACCAGCACCACAAGTTTACCCACCACGTTAAGCATCTTCTGCTCGGCCATCGCGGTCAGCATATCGGTTTTATACAGTCCGTCCGCGGTCAACCCTTTGCCGCTGGTAAACATCCAGTGTCCGGCATACAGGCTATTTTCACTGCCTTGCGGGCTAAGCGTGATGGATTGGCTTTTGTTATATTGCCCTCCCATGATGATCACGCTGTCATGCTCCTGGTCGATCAGATAGTTCGCCAGCGGCAAATAATTGGTGATGATCTGCACCGGCTTGCCGCACATTTCGCGACCCAGCAGGAAAGCGGTCGATCCGCAGTTGATCACTACGCTTTCACCCGCATTCACAAGCTGGGATGCTGCCTTGGCAATGCGAACTTTTTCATCGTGGTTCTGCGCCTGGTGCAGATTCATTGGCGTCCAGCGCGGTCTCTGTTGGGTAATAGCTTCTGCGCCGTTGCGTACTTTCTTGAGTTTGCCGCTTTCGTCGAGCTTGTTGATGTCCCGGCGCGCTGTGGCGGGTGAAATCCCCAGACGCTCAATTACGTTCTCAACGGTAACAAAGCCCAACTGCGCCAGCATATCCAGCAATATTTGATGTCTTTGTGCTTCAGTCATGAGCTATTCCGATACAAATTGATTTGAAAAGATGATATTTGAAATAGCCTGGAAATACTAAAGTAAATGGGAAAAAATGCCGGGATGGCCCGGCATTTTGTGTGGATCACAAGAACGATTTAAACGGTAAATCCGGTTCAATGGTGAAGCAGTCATCAAAGCCGCGCGGATAGTGATATTCAAAGTTATCTTTGTCCAGCGGCCAGGTGAACTTGCCACCTACCTGCCAGATGAATGGCTTAAAGCCATACTTAAGGCGATCTTTTTTCATCTCCCACAGTACGCGGATCTCCTGTGGATCGGCCTGAAAGTTTGACCAGATATCATGATGGAAAGGGATCACCACTTTTGTATTCAGGGCCTCCGCCATACGCAGCATGTCAGAACTGGTCATTTTGTCCGTAATACCCCGTGGGTTCTCGCCGTAGGATCCGAGTGCGACGTCGATCTGGTGCTCGTTGCCATGCTTTGCATAGTAGTTGGAGTAGTGTGAGTCGCCGCTATGATAAAGCGTACCGCCCGGCGTTTTGAACAGATAGTTTACGGCGCGGGCATCCATACCATCCGGAAGCACGCCAGCGGCTTTTTGATCGGCGGGCAGGGTGATTAACGCAGTACGATCGAACGCATCAAGCGCATGAATTTCAATATCTTTCACTTTCACCACATCGCCTGGTTTTACCACGATGCAGCGCTCTTTTGGTACACCCCAACCGATCCACAGATCCACACAAGTCTGCGGTCCAATAAACGGCACGTCGTCGGCACAGTTCTGCATGACGGCTGCCGCAACATTTACGTCGATGTGATCGTTATGATCGTGTGTGGCCAGCACCGCATCGATCTGACGAATGGCAAACGGATCAAGAACAAACGGGGTGGTGCGCAGGTTTGGCTGCAGCTTCTTCACCCCTGCCATGCGTTGCATCTGGTGACCGGTTTTCATCAGCGGGTTACCGTGACTCTGTTTGCCCGTGCCGCACCAGAAATCGACGCAGACGTTAGTCCCGCCTTCCGACTTCAGCCAAATTCCGGTACAGCCGAGCCACCACATCGCGAAAGTACCTGGTGCGACCTGTTCCTGCTCGATCTCCTCATTCAGCCAGCTTCCCCACTCCGGGAATGTGCTCAGGATCCATGATTCACGCGTGATGCTTTTTACTTTACTCATCGCAATTACCTTCATGTTTGTTCAAGTTGAATCAAATTGTGATTTGTTTTGATTGATACTGACATCATTTTCTCAAGAAGGCAATGCGTTGATTTTTGGTGTTGAATGAAAAATTGTTAACAAATTACAACGTGACAAGATGGTTTATATGAAATGTATTTTTGTATTTTATTGTTTTGATTGGTTTTATTTTGAAGCGAATGAATTAGGAGTAAATCCACTCTGCAAGTAAGAGAATTATTTGCGTACTGCATCACATTTAATCAAATTCAATCTTGTTGTGATTACTTTTGAAAATTAGAGTGAGGGCACAACATCCTGGGCATCTGTAATGAATGTTCAGCAACTTCGTCTACTGGAGATCGTTATGGAGATCCTCTACAACATCTTTACCGTCTTTTTTAATCAGGTCATGACCAATGCACCGTTGCTGTTGGGTATTGTGACCTGCCTCGGCTACATCCTGTTGCGTAAAAGTGTCAGCGTTATTATCAAAGGCACGATCAAAACGATTATCGGTTTTATGTTATTGCAGGCAGGGTCGGGCATTCTGACCAGCACGTTTAAACCGGTAGTGGCGAAGATGTCCGAGGTTTACGGTATCAACGGTGCGATTTCCGATACCTATGCCTCCATGATGGCAACCATCGAACGTATGGGGGATGCCTATAGCTGGGTAGGGTACGCGGTACTGTTGGCGCTGGCGCTAAACATTTGTTACGTGCTGCTACGGCGGATTACCGGTATTCGTACCATCATGCTGACCGGGCACATCATGTTCCAGCAGGCGGGCCTGATCGCCGTCTCTTTCTACATCTTTGGCTATTCCATGTGGACCACCATCATCTGTACCGCGGTGCTGGTGTCGCTCTACTGGGGCATTACCTCCAATATGATGTACAAGCCGACCCAGGAAGTGACCGACGGCTGTGGTTTTTCCATCGGTCACCAGCAGCAGTTCGCCTCCTGGATTGCTTACAAAGTCGCGCCGTATCTGGGTAAGAAAGAGGAGAGCGTAGAAGATCTCAAGCTGCCAGGCTGGCTGAATATCTTCCATGACAACATCGTTTCTACCGCGATTGTGATGACCATCTTCTTCGGGGCGATCCTGCTCTCTTTCGGCATTGATGTGGTTCAGGCGATGGCGGGTAAAACCCACTGGACCGTGTATATCCTGCAAACCGGTTTTTCGTTTGCTGTCGCTATCTTCATCATCACCCAGGGCGTACGTATGTTCGTTGCTGAACTTTCAGAAGCGTTCAACGGTATCTCCCAACGTCTGATCCCGGGCGCGGTACTGGCCATCGACTGCGCGGCGATTTATAGCTTTGCTCCTAACGCGGTGGTCTGGGGCTTTATGTGGGGGACCATCGGACAACTGATTGCGGTGGGCATCCTTGTGGCCTGCGGCTCTTCCATTCTGATTATCCCAGGCTTTATCCCGATGTTCTTCTCGAACGCCACTATCGGCGTATTTGCTAACCACTTTGGCGGCTGGCGTGCAGCGCTCAAGATTTGCCTGGTGATGGGGATGATCGAAATCTTCGGCTGCGTCTGGGCGGTGAAGCTCACCGGTATGAGCGCCTGGATGGGCATGGCGGACTGGTCAATTCTGGCACCGCCGATGATGCAAGGCTTTGCCTCCATCGGCATCGTGTTTATGGCCGTCATTATTCTGATTGCACTGGCTTATATGTTTTTCGCAGGACGCACGTTGCGTGCTGAGGAAGACGCAGAAAAACAACTGGCAGAACACTCTGCTTAATAAGGAGTTCCGATTATGACCGTACGTATTCTGGCTGTGTGTGGCAATGGGCAGGGCAGTTCCATGATCATGAAAATGAAGGTGGACCAGTTTTTAACCCAGTCAAATATTGACCATACGGTAAACAGCTGCGCCGTGGGTGAATACAAAAGTGAACTGAGCGGAGCGGATATTATCATCGCCTCTACGCATATCGCCGGCGAGATTACCGTTTCTGGCAATAAATATGTCGTTGGCGTACGCAACATGCTGTCTCCTGCCGATTTTGGACCAAAACTGCTGGAAGTGATCAAAGCGCATTTCCCGCAGGACGTGAAGTAAGGGGCGGCATATGAAATTACGCGACTCGCTGGCAGACAATAATTCCATCCTTTTGCAAGCCGAGGCCAGTACCTGGCAGGAAGCGGTAAAGCTTGGCGTGGATCTGCTGGTTAAGGCTGATGTGGTTGAACCACGCTACTACCAGGCCATCCTTGATGGCGTTGAGCAGTTTGGCCCGTACTTTGTGATTGCGCCAGGCCTGGCGATGCCGCACGGCCGTCCGGAGGAAGGGGTCAAGAAAACCGGTTTTGCGCTGGTGACGCTGAAAACGCCACTGGTGTTTAACCACGAAGATAACGACCCGGTCGACATTCTGATCACGATGGCGGCAGTTGACGCTAACACGCATCAGGAAGTGGGCATCATGCAGATCGTGAATCTCTTTGATGACGAAGCCAATTTCGACCGTTTACGTGCCTGCCGCACCGCGCAGGAAGTGTTGGATTTAATTGATAACGCCACTGCGGCGGCTGTTTAAAAGGATACCAAAATGTCATTACCTATGTTGCAGGTTGCGCTGGATAATCAATCAATGTCTTCCGCGTATGAAACGACGCGTCTGATTGCCGAAGAGGTCGATATCATTGAGGTGGGCACTATTCTTTGTGTGGCAGAGGGCGTGCGCGCCGTTCGCGATCTGAAAGCGCTTTACCCACATAAAATTGTACTGGCGGACGCCAAAATTGCCGATGCGGGAAAAATCCTCTCCCGCATGTGTTTCGAAGCCAACGCTGACTGGGTTACCGTCATCTGCTGTGCCGATATCAACACCACCAAGGGTGCGCTGGAGGTGGCGAAAGAATTTAACGGTGATGTACAGATTGAACTGACTGGTTACTGGACCTGGGAGCAGGCGCAAGAGTGGCGTGACGCAGGGATTGGGCAAGTTGTATATCACCGCAGTCGTGATGCGCAGGCGGCGGGCGTGGCGTGGGGAGAAGCGGATATCAGCGCGATCAAGCGTCTGTCCGAGATGGGCTTTAAAGTCACCGTCACCGGCGGTCTGGCGCTGGAAGATCTGCCGCTGTTCCAGGGAATTCCGATTCACGTCTTTATTGCCGGCCGCAGTATTCGCGATGCCGCCTCTCCGGTGGAAGCGGCCCGTCAGTTCAAACGTTCTATCGCCCAACTGTGGGGATAAGGAGCGACTATGTTGTCGAAACAGGTCCCGCTCGGTATTTATGAAAAAGCACTCCCCGGCGGGGAGTGCTGGCTGGAACGCTTGCAACTGGCGAAGGAACTGGGCTTTGACTTTGTCGAAATGTCGGTTGATGAAACCGACGCTCGCCTGGCGCGTCTT
>OCAO01000490.1_pt1 | contig 13344 bp, 14 predicted proteins | sample 1477151 | NCBI WGS metagenome assembly OCAO01 (sample SAMEA2580298, study PRJEB22360) | human gut metagenome | biome: human gut; feature: human-associated habitat; material: faeces | place: Denmark | collected 2008/2010 | reverse complement strand
TAAGGCCTTTGAATAAGACAAAAGGCTGCCTCATCGCTAACTTTGCAACAGTGCCCCAGCTGGCAGCCTGGCTGGGACTGACACCATCGCAGTACAGCAGCGGCGGAAAGTCGAAGCTTGGCAGGATAACGAAAGCTGGCGATTCGTATCTGAGAACACTTCTGGTTCAGGGTGCCCGCTCGGTACTGATCGGGGCGGAGAAAAGGACTGATTTATTCAGTCGTTGGGTCTGCTCACTGCTCGAACGCAGAGGATACTGGCGCGCTGTTGTTGCCATCGCTGCCAAAAATGCAAGACTGTGCTGGGCATCATTGCATTACGGTGATGATTTCAGGTTGTACTCAGCCAGCTAAAGTACAAAGCTGTATGACCATCTGATCTGCAACTCGTTGATGATAAAGGGTTAGACCCCGTGAGGTATATCTGCTTATTGTACAGGGCAAGTGTACCCGACTAACGAACTAGAGCCTCACGAGCGTCTTTCATCAGGGTCCGAATCGATGACGATTCATCATGATCGTTTATAGTACCGCAGTCTCTCCCCTTTATTTTTTTACTATAGTGCAGACAGAAACCGTAAACACCGGCGTTGACATGCCGGGGAAGTCCTTATAGTACAATAATTCTCTATATCCAAACTGACCCCGATGAGAAAAGCATGGAGACGTTGAGCACCAATCTGCAACTCGCCCGGCTGGTTGGCGTTCAGGGGACGCCGGCAACCATCATTGGCGACGAGATGATCCCCGGCGCGGTATCGTGGGAGACCCTTGAGGCGGTGGTGAAAGAAAAACTGGCGGTGGCCCATGCTCAGTAAACTGCGCCGCTGGCTGCGTGAAGGCGCGATCTTACTGGTTCTGCTGGCTGGCGTGATAATCCTGCTGGATGTCTGGCGTTCTCCGCAGATGCCGGCCATGTTTGACAGCACGCCGCTGCATACGCTGGACGGGGAAACCGTAACGCTGGCGTCGATCAGTGAAGAACGCCCGGTGCTGCTCTACTTCTGGGCGAGCTGGTGCGGTATCTGCCGTTTCACCACGCCGGATGTCGCCCGTTTGCAGTCGGAAGGGGAGAGCGTCATGACCATCGCGCTGCGTTCCGGTAATGACGGGGAGGTTTCCCGCTGGTTATCGCGTAAAAGGGTGACGTTCCCCGTCGTGAATGATAGCGGCGGTGAGATATCACGAAACTGGGAAATCAGCGTCACGCCAACGCTGGTGGTGGTGTCGAAGGGGCAGGTGGTAACTACGACCAGCGGCTGGACCAGCTACTGGGGCATGAAGTTACGTCTGTGGCGGGCAGCCATGTTTTGATAGCGTGCCGGGGAAACCCGGCATTTTTTAACCCATTGTAAGGATGTGTAAAACGAGCGGAGAGCGTGTTTTCTGTTATTTTTGCTGCTTTTTTACCGACGCCAGTTATTATTTTTTACCGCTGCCTGACGTTGCAAACCTGAATTGATAATGGCATATCTGTTTTAATTGAATGAAAGTCTGTGATACGTTCAGGCGATTTTTTCGATTTCCATTTTGACAGGGATAACAATTCAATGCGCAAGGGTAAAATTATTGTTGCATCAATGATGGTGCTTTGTGTCCTTATTTTTGTTGCGGCGGCGGCATGGTTTATGCTGTTCCAGGGAGAAATGACGGAGCCGACAGAGGAGGAAAAACAGGCGGCAATTTTACACGCTGCGGGCCTGATGAAATCAGAGACCCAGGATAAAAAATCAGTCGAAACGCTCTATCATTGTTATATTATTCAACGCCATGTTAATTTAGATTCCGGCGAACTGGTGGCTGGCAGCAGCGCGGACACCGCGCGGCAGAAGTGTGAAAAACTTGCCCCTGAACGCGACCCAGCGCAGGTTCGTCAGCGCTGTACGGTGGCGGATGTGTTCTTTGTGAAAGATAAAAATAATGAAATTCAGCAGGTTATCATTCCAGTTACCGGTAAGGGCGCGAAATCCATGATGCATGCGTTTCTTGCTCTGGGGCTGGACGGTCGTACGGTGAGAAATCTGTATTATTATCAGCAACGGGAAACGCCGTTTCTGGGGGCTAGGGTGGAAGACGCCAACTGGCGCAAACAGTGGCCAGGGAAACGATTATTAGATAACAGCGGACATCCTGCATTGAAAATAGTACAGGATAAACCTGAACATGCCGATGAATATACCGTTGACGGTATTTCCGGTGCGACGTTGACATCAACCGGCGTTGAGAAAAGTATTAACTACTGGATGGGGCCGCAGGGATATGGTCAATTCTTACAGCGTCTTGCCAGCGATCGAAATAACCTTAATCTTTGAATATTGCTGTACGCAATAACGCGTTTTATTTCTGCCTGCCGATAATGAATAATATCACTGTCGGCAGGGGGATTTATTCCTCTGTTACCGCGCCTGCCTTGCCGTTAATTCCATGAGAAAAACAGGGAGATAACGTCCCTTTTATCAACGCATAATGTGTGTGTTCATCACGATTTGATGAAATAAATTTACATAACTTGTCGTCTGCTGACATTTTTATGATCCAGGTCATGTACAACGCGACAAAAAGATATGATAATAATTATCATTTGTATTCTTTGGCGGTGTGCACGTGCGTAACTTCCGTAACTCTTTGTTGGTTACTCTCTTTGGCTTGTTTATAAGCATGAGTGTCTGGGCGTCGACGAATTATGCGCCTTTGATTGAAGATATCGAGCAACGTCTTGATAAAACAGCGGAACTTTATCAGCAACAGCATGCCGACGAGGCGCGCCGCACGGTACAAATGGCCTATTTTGAGGTGTTCGAGAACCTGGAAGGGCCGATCCGCATCAACATTTCCGCGCGCAAAAGTTACGAGATGGAGAGCGCATTCGGCGAGATCCGTCGAATGATTGGCGAGAAAAAACCGCTCGCTGACGTCCAGGCGCGCATTGACTGGCTGAAAGCCGCACTGCGCGAAGTGGAACCGGTGCTGGATGGCGGACATCGTCTGGTGGCCGAAGAGCAGCACAACGCGCTGTCCAGGGACGACATTGCCGTTCACTGGCAGGAGAGTTTCAGGACGATCGACGATCTGCTGGCGCAGGCGGTCACTGAATATCAGGCCGGGAATTACAGCGTTGCCAGTCAGCACGTTCAACAGGCGCACTATCAGGGCTTTAAAAACTCTGAGATGGAGATGTCCCTCAGACAAAACCGTTCTGCAAAAGATGCCGCCTCCATTAACCAACAATTCTCATCCCTGATTGCGCTGACCGCGCAACCTGACCATCTCAACGATGTCTCCTATCAGGTCACTACGCTGCTACAGGATATCGAGGATATCTTACCCGGCTTGCCAACCACCCGTGACGATCAGCAGGTTGCCGCAGCGCAAAGCGCAGACAACATTCCGGCGGCGGACGAGGGAAATAACCGCACCGACTGGGCTGAGGTGACGACGGGAATTAACCAGAGCATTCAGGACGCGATAGCGCGCTATCAGGGCGGCGATGCGAAGAATGCGATTCTGGATATCCAGGATACCTACTTCGACCGCTTCGAAGCCAGCGGCATGGAAAACAAAATCGGCTCTCGCGATTCGGCATTTAAAACCACGCTGGAGGCGTATTTTACCCGCCTGGTCAGTCTGATGAAGGCCGGTCAGCCGGTTGAGCGCCTGAATGCAGAGGCCAGCGCGCTGGCGCAGGATCTGCAAAAAGCCGTGACGATGCTGGGCGAAGGCGAAGAAACCCAGTGGAGTCTGCTGCTCTATAGTCTGATGATCATCGTGCGCGAGGGGCTGGAAGCGCTGCTGATTGTTGCGGCAATCGTGGCCTACATGGTGAAAAACAACCATCAGGATAAGCTGCCGCTTATTCGTCAGTCGGTAATTGTGGCGCTGATCGCCAGCGTCATCACCGCCGCTATCTTCCAGATGCTGTTTACTAACTCCGGCGCCAGCCGTGAACTGCTGGAAGGCATAACGATGCTGATTGCCGTCGTGATGCTGTTCTTTATGAGTTACTGGCTGCTGTCCAAAGTGGAAGCGCGCCACTGGAAAGCCTGGCTGGAAGGCAAACTGTCTCATTCCCTGTCGCGAGGCTCCCTGGTCGGACTATGGCTGACCAGCTTCCTGGCGGTGTACCGCGAAGGGGCGGAAACGGTGCTGTTCTATTACGCTCTGATTGGCGATGCAAACACGGTATCCGGCCATATGGCGATTGGCGCCGGTTTTGTGATTGGCTGCGTGGTGCTGCTGCTCGCCTGGCTGGTGATGCGTTACTCAGTGGTGCGCCTGCCGCTGAAACCCTTCTTTATGTTTACCGGCAGTTTCATGTATCTGATGGCCTTCGTCTTTGCGGGCAAAGGCGTTCTGGAACTGGTGGAAGGCAAACTGTTCCAGCCTACGTTGATTAACGGCTTCCCTGAAATCAGCTGGCTGGGGATTTATCCCTACGTGGAAACGTTGTTACCGCAGGTCGTATTGCTGCTCGCGGCGCTGGTGGCGCTGTGGGTGATGCGGCGCAAAAGCGCGGTTCCCGGGGAGACGATAAAAAATAACCCATAATCGTTGTATAGCCGTTGTTTTAGACGAGAGGATACGTTTGATGACCATGAAGAAAACCCTGATTGCCAGCGCAGTGATGGCCAGCATTTTCATTGCGCCAGCCGCGTTTGCTTTTAAAGAGTACCCGGCAGGCGAGCCTGTCACCATGAATGAAATGGAGCTGGCGGCCGTTTACCTGCAACCGATTGATATGGAACCGCGCGGCATGGGCTTACCGGCAGCAAAAGCCGATGTTCACCTTGAAGCGGATATCCACGCTGTAGAAGGCAATAAAAACGGCTTTGGCGCAGGGGAATGGATCCCGTACCTGACCATCAGCTACACCCTGGTCAACAACGACACGGGCGAAAAACAGGAAGGCACCTTCATGCCGATGGTTGCCAGCGATGGCCCGCACTATGGCGCGAACATCAAAATGATGGGCGTGGGCAACTATAAAGTGACCTACCACATTGAACCGCCGTCAAAAGCCGGGATGCATCGCCATACTGACAGCGAAACAGGCGTAGGCCGCTGGTGGAAACCGTTTGATGTGAGCTACGAGTTTAAATATGTCGGTCTGAACTAAAACCGACTAACCAACGCGCCAGGAGGATTCCCCCTTCTGGCGCGTTGGTCAGACCGATCATATGCCCGTCGCTTAATTCAACCCGCCGTACAGAGTCGAAGTTATGAGTTACTTTTTCGTCACGACGCTACAGGTCTTTTTCTGCATTGCGCTTCTTTCCGGTGTTCTCTGGAGTCGAAACGATCCTCCCTCTTTACGTCCGCTGACCTGGACGCTGCTGACCGGGCTGATTGCCGGCGTGCTGGCGGGACTGTTTATTCACGGCAGCCAACCGGTACAACTGCTGCTGGTTGGGGCGGAGGTCATGGTATCGCTGCTGTTTGTCCTCAGTTTCTGGTGGGCTTCAACGCGTATCCGCTATCTGTGGCAGGGGATTCTGATTTTCGGCGCTGCCCGCCATTGGGCGCTGGACCCTAATCTGGGCGGGCTGACCAGTACGCATGTGCTGAATACTGACCTGCTGTTAAACCTGACGGCCGTCGTTCTCGCTTTTGCGATCCTCTGTCTGGCGGGCGTACTCTGCGCGATGCTGCTGCGGCGTATTCGCGGCCTGTACTGGCCGTTAACGCTGATTCTTCTGGTGATGATCTGGCTGCCGCTGAGCGGCAACCTGCTGTTGTTGCTGATGAAATTACAGGTTGTTCCGCTGGGAAAATCACTGCTGAGCTTCGTGGCGAAAGTCACAAATAACACGGCGCTGTATAACTGGGCGGGAGCCGCGCTGCTGCTGGCCCTGGCGCTGTGCTGGCTTCCGGCGCTGTTGCGGGCTTTTCGACAGACGCGGGAAACCGAAGAACCGATTGCTCACCGTCTGGCGCTGGCGCAGCGTCGCAACGCTTTGCGGCTGTGGTTGGTCACAATCGGCTGCGCGGTGGTCGTTATCGCAGGCCAACTGTGGTGGGATAAAGTGGCCTCGCAGCCGCTGCAACTCTCTGAAGCCGTGCCCGTAACGCTGGGGAGCGATGGCATGGTGCGCCTGCCGGTTGAACAGCTTCGTGACGGTAAACTGCATCGTTTCGTCTGGGTGGCGGACGATGGCAAAGCGGTGCGCTTCTTCGTGATTAACCGCTATCCCGACAAGCTGCGTTTTGGCGTGGTGTTCGACGCCTGCCTGCTGTGCGGCGATCAGGGTTATGTCATGGAGGGCAATCAGGTTATCTGCGTCGCCTGCGGAGTGCATATTTTTATTCCGTCTATCGGCAAGGCCGGTGGCTGTAACCCGGTGCCGATTGAAAACTGGCACAATGATGAAAAAGAGCTGGTGATCCCCGGTAAAGAACTGGCGACAGGGGTGAACTACTTCTCGACGGTCATGACTATTAAAGTGACCGATCCGGTCGATGGTTCAACGTTGACCAATACCTCAGCCGATTACAAATACAGCTATGGCGGCAAGACCTGGTTCTTCTCGTCAGAGGCTAACTATGAACGCTTCCGTGAAACGCCGGAGCAGTTTGTTCCTGCCGACATGAGGGAGGAATAATCATGCTGTGGCGGATGTTACGACAATCCTGGGGGCGCAATTTACGCCGCAAAGTGCTGGCGATAATCACCGTTTTTCTGGCCTCCAGCCTGATCTCGGCGCTGCTGGCGGTGTCCATTGATATCGGCGACAAAATGTCCAGAGAGCTGAAGTCTTATGGTGCGAACATTTTGATTGAACCCGCCGGACAGGCTGCGCTGCCCGCGCTGTTTAGTGAGAGCAGTAATCCGCTTTCCGGTCAGGATTTTCTTGATGAAGCCGAGCTGCCGAACATCAAAGATATCTTCTGGCGAAACAACATTGTCGGGTTTGCGCCGATGCTCGGCGGCGAAGCCAGCGTGGAGGGAGAACCAGTGCGGATTCTGGGCACTTTCTTCAGTCAGCCAGTGGATATTCCTGATGAAGAGGGATATGAGACGGGGCAGAAAACGGTCAGCCCATACTGGCAGGTGACCGGCGACTGGCCGCAGGAACCCGCAGGCGCAGAGCCGCAGACCTTAGTCGGGCACGCGCTGGCGCGGCAAATGGGCTGGAAACCCGGTGATAAGCTGACATTACGTACCGAAGGCGAAGCAGTGCAGGTCACCGTCAGCGGTATCCTCTCCAGCGGCGGCGATGAAGATAACCAACTGGTGATGCCGCTAAGCACGGTACAGCACCTGCTGGGGCTCCCCGGAAAAGTGCAGGCGATTCGCGTCTCGGCGCTGACGGTGCCGGAAAACGAACTGTCCCGCCGCGCGCGGGAAAACCTGGACGCGCTCAATGCCGAAGAGTACGACCTCTGGTATTGCACGGCCTATGTGTCGTCGATCGCGCATCAGCTGGAAGAGGCGATTTCCGGTGCGGAAGTGCGCCCGGTATGGCAGGTCGCGGCGTCCGAAGGGGTGGTGATCGATAAAATTCAGTTGCTGATGGCGGTCGTTACCGTCGCGGCGCTGGTGGCTTCCGCAATGGGGATCGCCTCGCTGATGACCAGCACCATTATGGAACGCGCCAAAGAGATCGGTTTGATGAAAGCGCTGGGTGCGCGACAGTGGCAAATTATGCTGCTGTTCTACCTGGAAGCGGCGTCCAGCGGGCTGGCTGGCGGTGCGCTGGGATGTATTGCCGGGTGGGGGCTGGCGAAAGCGATTGGCGTCATGCTCTTCGACGCGCCGCTTAATTTTGCCTGGATTGTGGTGCCGTGCGTACTGGTGATTGCGGTACTGATTGCGTTGATCGGCACCTGGTTCCCGGCCCGGCGGATTGCCCGGCTGTATCCTGTGGAGGTGCTGTATGGCCGCTAAACGTACCATGCTCTGGCTGCTGGTGTGGCGGGCGCTGCGTCTGCGTTTTCAGCGGGTCAGCGTGGTGTTTGCCGCGCTGATGGTGGGGGCGACCATCGTGACGGCGCTTTCTGCCGTCTGGTTCGACATTAACACCAAAATGAGCGAAGAACTGCGCACCTTCGGCGCGAATTTTTACATCGGGCCGGGGCACGGTTCCAGTATGCCGCAGCAGGAGTTGCAGAGCATTCTCGATCAGGCGCCGCAGGGGCTGGTGCATGGCGCCAGTCCGTGGTTGTACGGCATGGCGCGTACCGAGCTGGAAAAAGTGGTGATGGTTGGCGTGTGGTTCGAGTCGCTGCAAAAACTGGTGCCGTACTGGCAGGTCACCGGTAGCTGGATTGGCGTTAGTTTTGACGACCGTAATGCGATGATCGGCGTCAAACTGGCGGAACGCCTCAACGTGCAGCCGGGCGACAGCATCACGCTGGTGGATCACAATCAGCGTAAGAATTTGCAGATTAAAGGCATTGTGGAGTCTGGCGATGCGACGGACAACATGCTGATCGTCAGCCTCGACGTGGCGCAGGCCTGGCTGCATCAGCCGGGCAAAATCAGCCACGGCTTGCTGAGCGTCAGTAACGATGTCGGCCAGGTGGAGAACTATGCCAGCCGGTTGCAGGCGCAGTATCCTGACCTGGAGATTCGTCCGGTGCGTAAGGTCTCTGCTTCCGAAGGGCAGGTGCTGGATAAAATTAAAGGTCTGATGGGACTGGTCTCGATCGTGATTCTGGCGCTCTCTTCGCTGTGCGTGAATACCACGCTGATGGCGATTGTCGGCGAGCGGGCGCGCGAGTTTGCGCTGCAAAAAGCGCTTGGTTCCAGCAACGGCGATATCGTGCGGCAAATTCTGCTGGAAACCAGCATCATCGCGCTGGCGGCGGTGGCGTGCGGCTGGGTGCTGGGATATTTGCTGGCGCAACTGTTGGGATTAACGGTGTTTAATGCCGCCATTTCACTGCGTCTGCCGGTGTTGCCCATTACTCTGGTGTTGTCTTTACTGGTCGCCATTCTGGCGGCGATTGTTCCGGTGCGACGCGCGGTAAGCGTCGAGCCTGCTAAAGTGCTGAAAGGAGAGTAGCGCCATGTCCGTTACGCATATCCCTCAGGTGGCGATCGAAACCCGCCACTTATACAAACGGTTCGGTGACGTTACCGCCCTGGATGACATTAATCTGCGCATTGCGCAGGGTGAATTTGTCGCCATTATGGGCGCTTCTGGTTCTGGTAAAACCACGCTGATGAATATTCTGACGTGCCTTGATACGGCGACGGAAGGGCAGGTGTTTCTTGATGGCACCGATGCCGCCGCGCTGGATGAAGAGGGGCGCCGTCGCTTTCGCGCCGAGAAAATCGGCCTGGTATTTCAGCAGTTCCATTTGATCCCGTTCTTAACTGCGCTGGAAAACATCATGCTCGCCCAGCATTACCACAGCGTGGTGGATGAAGCGGCGGCGAGGAAGGTGCTGGAACAGGTAGGGCTTGGGCATCGTGTGACGCACCTGCCGAGCCAGCTTTCCGGTGGTGAGCAGCAGCGTGTGTGTATCGCCCGGGCGCTGGTCAACGAACCGCCGGTTATTTTCGCGGATGAACCGACGGGCAACCTGGATGAAGAGAATGAGCAGCGGGTGCTGGATCTGCTCACCGATCTGCATCGTCAGGGGCGCACGATTGTGATGGTGACGCACAACCCTGCGCTTGGGCAGTTTGCCGACCGTATTCTGCGGCTGCAACACGGTAAATATCTGGGTGAGGAGGCCAATCAACATGCGCTGGCATAATGTGCTGTTACTCGCGGCGGCGATCCTGATAAGCGGGTGTAAAGAAGAAAAGCTGGCGGTCGGGGCACCGGCCCCGGCGCTGGCGGCGTTTGATCTGCAAGGCCAGGAGTCAGGCCTTGAACGCTGGCAAGGAAAGGCGGTGTACCTGAATTTTTGGTCTGCGGGATGCGGGGGGTGCCTAGCGGAAATGGACACGCTGGAAGCGCTGAGCAAAAAATGGGGCGATAAAGTGGTGGTTGTGGCGGTCAATACCGACCCTGAAACGGTCAGGATCAACGATCTGCTGGCAAAACATCAGATAACCTATCCGGTGGTGCGCGATCAGCTCAACATTACCCAGGAACGTTATCAGGTGATCGGCACGCCGACCTCCGTACTGATTGACTCCGAAGGACGCGTTCTGGAGCTACACCAGGGTATGCGTAAGCCGTCTGAGTTAGAGGCCACGTTTGCGCGCCTGGCGGCGCGATGAACGACGCGTACGGAGAGATACCCAATGGCATTTATCTGGAACGACGAAAGCCTTGCGATTCTGCGGGAAAACGCGGGCATCCTCACGACAGAGCAGATAGCGCAACTGCTTCACACTAATATTACCGCCGTGCGGAATATGGCCTATCGGCTGAAACTGAGCCTTCGGGTGACGGCGTATAATCACCGACGCATAGCGCAGGTTCAGGCGCTTTATGCCTCTGAGACGTTGAGTCTCAAAGAGATCGCGGCGAAAACGGGGCTGACGGCCAGTACCGTGCAATATATCGTGTACGTGAAATCAAAAAATAAGCCCTACGCCACCACGGAATATGTCTCTTTTGAAACGGAGAACGCCGTTCATTACCGCGTGCAAAAAGAATTTGTCGATACGGAACGTTCCCTGCTGGACAACATCTCTGATAACACGCGATTTCGTGAACTGTATCTGACGGACGGCACTTTTTATTGCGCCCGCAATATTAAGTATGAGGTTTTTATCTCGGAGTAACCGGAACACGCTGACCTGCCGGTTATCTTCTGGAATCTCCCGTTTTGCGAAACCGTTCCCGGAAAAATGTCATATTTCTGTCACACTCTATGAGGATTGATAACAACAAGAGGTTGTAGGGATGAAAAAATTGATACTCGCCGCCGCTGTGGCAGGGGCTGTTTTATTGTCGTCCGCCGCGCAAGCGCAGACAACGCCGGAAGGTTATCAACTGCAACAAGTGTTGATGATGAGCCGACACAACTTGCGCGCGCCGTTGGCCAATAATGGCAGCGTGCTGGAGCAGTCCACGCCGAATCAGTGGCCGGAGTGGGATGTGCCCGGCGGGCAGCTCACCACGAAAGGCGGTGTGCTGGAAATTTATATGGGCCACTACATGCGAGAATGGCTGGCGGAGCTGGGGATGGTCACGTCAGGCGAATGCCCGACGCCGGACACGGTATATACCTATGCCAACAGTCTGCAACGCACCGTTGCGACGGCACAATTCTTTATCACCGGCGCTTTCCCTGGGTGCGACATTCCGGTACATCATCAGGAAAAAATGGGCACGATGGACCCAACGTTTAATCCGGTGATCACCGATGACTCTGCGGCGTTTAGCCAGAAAGCGGTGCAGGCGATGGAAAAAGAGCGCAGCCAGATGCAGCTTGACGACAGCTATCAGCTACTGGCGCAGATGACGGACTACAAAGATTCACCGTCCTGCAAAGAAAAACAGCAGTGTTCGCTGACCGAAGCCAAAGACGCCTTTAGGGAAGGTGCGAATAAGCAGGTCATGTCTTCCCAAGCTGACTCGTTGATTAAAATTTCGCGGATCTGGGCCGATTTTTGTCCCGCAAACACATCGAATCAGCCTATTTAGGCTATTTTTTCCACCATTTCTGGTGTTATTTCCGGTTTTTACTGAGATCTCTCCCACTGACGTATCATTTGGTCCACCCGAAACAGGTTGGCCAGGGTGAATAACATCGCCAGTTGGTTATCGTTTTTCAGCAGCCCCTTGTATCTGGCTTTCACGAAGCCGAACTGCCGCTTGATGATGCGAAACGGGTGCTCCACCTTGGCACGGATGCTGGCTTTCATGTATTCGATGTTGATGGCCGTTTTGTTCTTGCGCGGATGCTGCTTCAAGGTTTTTACCTTGCCGGGACGCTCGGCGATCAGCCAGTCCACATCCACCTCGGCCAGCTCCTCGCGCTATGGCGCTCCTTGGTAGCCGGCATCGGCTGAGACAAATTGCTCCTCTCCATGAAGCAGATTACCCTGCTGATTGAGGTCATGCTCGTTGCCGCGGTGGTGACTAGGCTGTGGGTCAGGCCACTATTGGCATCGACACCAATGTGGGCCTTCATGCCAAAGTGCCACTGATTGCCTTTCTTGGTCTGATGCATCTCCGGATCGCGTTGCTGCTCTTTGTTCTTGGTCGAGCTGGGTGCCTCAATGATGGTGGCATCCACCAAAGTGCCTTGGGTCATCATGACGCCTGCTTCGGCCAGCCAGCGATTGATGGTCTTGAACAATTGACGGGCCAGTTGATGCTGCTCGAGCAGGTGGCGGAAATTCATGATGGTGGTGCGATCCGGCAGGGCGCTATCCAGGGATAATCGGGCAAACAGGCGCATGGAGGCGATTTCGTACAGGGCATCTTCCATGGCACCGTCGCTCAGGTTGTACCAATGCTGCATGCAGTGAATACGCAGCATGGTCTCCAGCGGATAGGGCCGTCGGCCATTGCCCGCCTTGGGATAAAACGGCTCGATGACAGCGGTCATATTCTGCCATGGCAGAATCTGCTCCATGCGGGAGAGGAAAATCTCTTTTCGGGTCTGACGGCGCTTAGTGCTGAATTCACTATCGGCGAAGGTGAGTTGATGGCTCATGATGTCCCTCTGGGATGCGCTCCGGATGAATATGATGATCTCATATCAGGAACTTGTTCGCACCTTCCCTAATTGAAGCACCGGATGGTACCGATTTCAGTATGTTCTCGGCAATAAGCCAGAAAACGGGGCTCAGTAACGTAACACCGATACTTGGTACTAGTGATAACGGTAACGGTACAAATCTGGCAATTATTGGCTTTAACTCAGAGCCTGATAAAAAAGCAGTCAGTACGGCGGCCAGTTTTGCTAATAGCAGCTACCGCCTTTTCTCTACAGAAATGAATAACCTCAATAAACGTATGGGGGACATTCGCGACAGTGGAGAAGCCGGGGTCTGGGGACGCTATATGCTCGGTCAGGGGAGTGGCACTGACGGTTATCAGAATACATACAACCACCTGCAACTCGGTGCAGACAAAGGCATAAGAATTGAATCAGCAATGCGATACACTGGCTTAATATTTACCCATACAAGTACCAATGCAGAGCTGAGCGGCAGCTATTATGGCGATACTAAAAGCTATGGTCTGGGTGGGTATACGTCCATCTTCTTTGATAACGGTTTTTATACTGATTTTATCGCTAAATACATCCATTCAACAAACGTTTATAGCTATTTAAGTCCAAGTGAACCGCCCCGGGTTTCCTGGAGAGTGTTTTATCTGTGAACTCAGGCTGCCAGATCATCGTTTCCGATGGAAGCATAATAAGCTTTTTCTGCTTCTGCCGGAGGAGTATGGCCCAGCCTTTCCAGCAATCGTCGATTGTTATACCA
>OCAO01000485.1_pt1 | contig 13572 bp, 10 predicted proteins | sample 1477151 | NCBI WGS metagenome assembly OCAO01 (sample SAMEA2580298, study PRJEB22360) | human gut metagenome | biome: human gut; feature: human-associated habitat; material: faeces | place: Denmark | collected 2008/2010 | reverse complement strand
TAATAATAGGTTGTTGAATAAATAAATTTTATAAAAATAAAATAGGCAATTCTTTTGAAATACAATAATCTGAATAAAAATGCAAATATATCATGAAGCTCGTTGTTATAATATGGTTTAAATATTAAAAATTGGGGAGGGGAAAAAGCATATTATAAAATCCGGAAAGTGAACTTGCTTAGGATAGTATAAATGTTAGAAACTATTCAATAACATATATTATATAAATTTGAGGGGGTATATTAATATGAGAATTGAGACAATTAGAAATAAAGCTCTAATTACAGGAACTGTAGTAACTTCGATAATTTATTTAATATGGCGTATATTTTTTACAATTCCTTTTGGTGAGGGAATTATAGCATTAATTTCTGGAATGTATTTACTTATAGTGGAAATAGTGGGTATGCTTGAAGAGGTAGTACACTACAATAATATGACAAATATTGAATATCCAATGATTCCTAAAGCCGATTTTAGTGAATTTCCTGATGTAGATATATTTATAGCAACTTACAATGAACCAGTAGAATTGTTATATAAAACAATAAATGGATGTATAAATATGGAATATCCAGATGAGAATAAGGTTCATATTTATATTTGTGATGATTCTAATAGAATTGAAATGAAAAAGTTAGCAGAAGAAATGAATATTAATTATATAACAAGGACTGAAAGAAAAGATGCTAAAGCAGGAAATTTTAATAATGCACTAGCGAAAACAGATTCTCCACTTGTTGTAACATTTGATGCAGATATGATACCAATGCATGATTTCTTAATGTCAACAGTTCCGTATTTTGTTGAAGATTTAACTAATGCAAAAAAAATAGAAAAAAAAGATGGTAAAGAAGCAAGGAAGAACAGAAAGGGAAAAATAGGATTTATTCAGACACCACAAAGTTTTTATAACCCTGATTTATTTCAATATAATCTGTTTTCAGAAACTAGAATACCAAATGAACAGGATTATTTCTATAGAGATATACAAATATCAAGAAATAAAAGTAATTCTGTAATATATGGAGGAACTAATACAGTAATTTCGAGAGAAGCATTAGATGAGATAGGTGGATTTTACACAAAAGTGATAACAGAAGATTTTGCAACTGGAATACTTATTCAAAGTAATGGTTATACATGCTATGCTATTGATGAAGTTCATGCATCAGGTCTCGCACCGGAAGATTTAAAGGGATTAGTTAAACAGAGACAAAGGTGGGCTAGAGGATGCATACAAACTGGTAGAAAACTAAATATTTTATTTAGAAAAGGGCTTAATATAAGCCAAAAGTTAAGTTATATTTCAGCAATAACATATTGGTATGGCTGTCTTAAAAGGTTAATTTATATTATGGCACCAATTCTCTTTTCTGTATTTGGAGTAGTCGTTGTAAAATGTACTCTTTTAGAAGTATTAATATTCTGGTTGCCTATGTATATATTTAGTTCTAAATCACTGAAATTAGTTTCAAGAAAAATAAGAACAGTAAAATGGACAAATGTTTATGAAACTATACTTTTTCCATCATTAATAGTATCTGTTATATTGGAGAGCTTGGGGATTTCTCAGAAAAAATTTAATGTAACAAGAAAAGGTGGAGCTATTGAAGATAAAAATTATCAGATAAAGAAGGCAATTCCACATATAATTTTATCAATTCTTTCTATAATAGGAATAATAAATTGTGTTAAATTCACCTTTATAACAGGAACTCCAGTCTATATTGTACTAATATTTTGGCTCATTATAAATTTGTATAATATAGTAATGTCAATATTCTTTATGCTTGGAAGACAGGTTTTACGAAGAGCAGAGAGATTTCCAATAAATATTGATTGCATAGTAAGTTTTCATGAGAAAGAATTAAAGTGTACTACTAATGATATTTCAGAAAATGGATTATCTATAGTATTAAAAAAACCTGAATTTATACCATATAAAGAATCAATAAGAATTTTATTACAAACTGATAGATATAAAGCTCAATTTGTGGCAAAAATAATTCATGTTGGACAAGCTGGGGAGCAATGGAAATATGCAATGGAAATACAGGAGATTGATGATCATAATTTAAAACAATTATTGAGAATACTTTATGATAGAGTTCCAGAATTACCTAAGATAGTGGAGATGAATAATAGCATTTTTGATGATATTAGAATAAATGTTTTAAAAAGAGGAGAGCAGAAAGTTAAATTTAATAGAAAACTTCCGCGTGTTAATTTGAACAAAGAACTATATTCAAAAGAGCATGGAAAAGTTAAAATTATTAATTTCAATTATGAGTATGCGGTATTGAAAACAAATAAGGTATTTGATAGTTTAATTTTAAAAATTAATGATTGCATAGATATTAAATTTATATTGACAGATACTTCGAGTGCGAAGATAGAAGAAAATACATACTTATATAAGGTTGATAACTACGAAGAAATATCTGCAAATGAAGAATTCGCAGAAATACTTAATCAATGGATTAAAGAGTATGAAATTTATATGAAAAGAAAGAAAAATGAAAAAATAAAATTGGAAGATGAAGATGTCTTTAATGAAATGGAATATTTATAGATGTTTGAGTTGGTGAAAAGTATGAAGGTGTATAAAATGCAGAGAATTTTAATTTTTCTATTGGTAGTTTTTATATCTAATTTTACTACTGTTTATGCGTTAAATGAGGAAGAACTGGTGGAGTATGTTCCTGATAAAATTGAACAGATTAGTAATGGTGTAGATGCAACTTTATCAAAATTGCAGAGCAATATGTATGAATTAAATATGGATACGTCAGGATTAAAAACTGGATATTATACTACATATATATATGTAAATTCTAGTGATGATTGGTCAAATTATGAAGGTTTTCAATTTAAAGTTGAAAATAAATCAAGCAGTTCTATAAGAATAAATTTAGACATAAAGACTAGAGATGGAAAAGTATTATCTGTTCCAGATAAGAATGTTGTTATGTTAAAAAATATTGATCGAGAAGAGTTGGAAATTTACAATCCAAAATATGGAACCGTTGAAATTCCGAAAGATTTTAATGGAGAAATATATATACCATTTAATAGTATGAGAGAAAAAGAAGAAGTTTTGAATGAAGTTATTAAAGTTGCTGGTATAGATTCGTGGGGGATTGTGGCAACAGCAGCGGAAAATGAGAATAAAGATTTTTTAGTAGGGGATTTTAGATTAATAAAAAGTGGATCAAATTTAAAGAAATATTTTGAATATAATCTGGAGATAACAGGAGATAAAGAGGTAGAAATACCAGTAGTAGGAGAAGGTATTTCGGACTATAAAGTAATTGATACAGTAGAAAATGAAGATATTTTAGAAAAAGGAACAGTAGTTGAATTTAAAATGAAGAAAGATGTTAATGGTGTTAATATTAGTAAGGATGGAAGACTTACAATACATCCAGATATATCTCCGCAGGAAATTGAAATTGAATCTGTTATAAATGATACTATAGTTAAAAATCTTAAAGTTAATTTGCTAAAATCTTGGACTCTTACTGAAAAAGAAGTAGATGGAACAAAAAAGAGTATTCCTAAAGAAAATGAAGTCAGAAGCATATTAGATGATAAAGATGAAATTTATATTAATAGATTTATTATTATAATAAGATTTTTTATAGTATTTATTTCAATATTCTGTGTAGTATTATATATTAAATGGAAAAATAATCTAAAAAGAAAGTAATTTTAGATTGAGGATGGATTTTATGGATCATAAAAAGTGCACTTTTATAACTATAATTCTTCTAGCGTTTTTTGTAGTATTTCTTTTTTTAAAAGTCATTAACACTCCTAAAATAGAATTTACTTCTTGCATTAGTATTGGAAATGCACTTGAAGCACCAAAAGATTTATCATGGGATGTAGAGATGAATGAAGAATATTTTGATAAAATTAAAGAAGCAGGATTTGATTGTGTAAGACTTCCGGTAAGATTTTCAGATTATGCTAAAGATAATAAAGATTATTTATTAGATGAAAGTTTCATGAAAAAGATTGATTACTATATAGATTATGCATTGAGTAAAAAACTTGTTATTATATTAGACTTTCATCACTTTATTGAAATAATGAAATTTCCTAATGAATATAAGGAGTGTTATTTAAAAATATGGGATCAAGTAGCGGAAAGGTATAAGGACTATCCGCAAGAACTTATGTTTGAGCTATTAAATGAGCCAAATGATAATTTAAGTGGAGAACTATGGAACCAATTTATAGATGAAGGAGTAAATATAATACGAAAAAGTAATCCCAAAAGAACTATTATAGTAGGTCCTGATAACTATTATTCTGTTTATAGTCTTGAAAAATTGAAGATTCCACAAGATAAGAATATAGTAGTATCATTTCATTACTATGAACCAAATGAGGTTACATTTCAGGGAAGTGTAAATCATAAAGGATTTGAAAATTTAAAGGATAATCAATGGACAGGGACAAATTTAGAGATTCAATATTTAAAGAGCAGATTTGAAATTGCTAAAAAGTATTCAGAAGATCATAAAGTGAGAATATTTTTAGGTGAATTTGGAGTAAATAAAAATGCTCCTGAAACTACTAGAATAAATTGGACACAAGCTGTGCGAAAGGAAGCGGAAGAATATGGATTTAGCTGGGGATATTGGGAGTTATGTTCTGAATTTGGAATTTATGATGTTAAAAATGATTTATGGAATGAAAAAATATTAGATAGTCTTCTAGAGAATTAAAACCATATTTATTAAGGACAAAGGAGGAGACAGGATGCTTTTTTCGAGTATAGTTTTTCTTTTTTATTTTTTGCCTATAGTATTGATTTTATACTATGCACTATCATTTTCAAGAACTGCTCAAAATATATTGTTGCTTATTTCTAGCTTGATTTTTTATACATGGGGAGAATCAAAATATGTATTATTGATGCTTTTATCTATAATTTTAAATTATATTTTAGGAATTATGGTTGACAAGTATAGAAAAGATAAATTAAAAGCAAGGTTTATAATAATTTTTACCTGTATAAGCAATTTGGGAATATTATTTGTATTTAAGTATTTAGGTTTTGTTATACGTAATATAAATGAAACACTACCATTTTATAAAATACAAATACCAAAGATAATTTTACCTATAGGTATTTCCTTTTTTACATTTAAAGTATTATCATATGTTATTGATGTTTATAAAGATAAGGTTAAAGTACAGAAAAATATTTTTTATTTAGGGTTATACATATCATTTTTTCCACAACTATTGGCAGGCCCTATAGTACGTTATTCAACAATAGAAAATCAAATTAGATATAGACAGGAATCATGGGAAAAATTCGGAATAGGATGCTGTAGATTTATTGTTGGATTGGGGAAAAAAGTTCTAATATCAAGTAATATGGCTATTATTGTAGATAGAATTTTTACAATGAATAGCAATATAGATATTCCAATAAGTATTGCGTGGATTGGATCGTTTGCATATACATTTCAGATATTTTTTGATTTTTCTGGTTATTCAGATATGGCAATAGGTCTTGGATTAATGTTTGGATTTAAATTTGATGAGAACTTCAATTATCCATATATCTCTAAATCAATAACTGAATTTTGGCGTAGATGGCATATATCATTAGGATCATGGTTCAGAGACTATGTATATTTTCCTCTTGGAGGCTCAAGAGTAAAAAACAAAGATAAAATAATACGTAATTTATTTATTGTATGGGTATTAACAGGTATATGGCATGGTGCAGAATGGACATTCATTATATGGGGGTTTTTGAACTTTATATTTATTGCGATTGAGAAAATTTTGATATTTGATAAATTAAATATCAGTAAAGGAGTTAAGCACCTGTATACACTATTTATTATAAATTTAGGATGGGTATTATTCAGATCAAAAGATTTAATAGAGGCAGGAAAATATATTTCAAACATGTTTGGATTTAATCATAATGGATTTTGGAGCGACTATACATATATGTTTATAAAAGAAAATATAGTATTTTGGATTTTAGCAATTATATTTTCTACTCCAATTGTTAAAAAAGCCAATAAGTTTTTAGTTGATAAATTTTATTTATATAGAGAAGTGAGTATAATTTATCCAGCAGTTATCATAGGATTATTTTTTATATGTGTATGTTATCTGGTAAAGGGAACATATAATCCGTTCATATACTTTAATTTCTAAGAGAAATAAGGAAGGGTGTTAAACATGGAAATTTTTTTTAAGAAAAAGATAGTAACTTCAATAATATTCGTAGTTATTCTTTTAACATTTTCTGTTTTTAATTTTACTAAGTCATATAAGTATGTTAAGCAAGTATTAGAGGATAACCCAATTAATATAAAAAATATTGATAATGTAATAGAATTGGTTGAAAATACAATTAATGAGAATGTTTATGGTAAATATTTATTTGTAGAAAGCTATGGATTTATACAAAAGATTATGGACAAAAATGAGGAGAATAATTTTGAAGTTGTTAAAGATAAGGATGGATTTCTTCATTATACATTTATAGCACATCAGCCGAATCCCGTATATGACTTATCTAATAAAACAGAAGATTTTAAAAACAATATAAAAAATAGCAACACTAAATTAATATATTTGATGACACCTGACAAATATATTAAAGGATATACAGAATTACCAACAGGAATTCCATATAATTATGCAAATGAAACAGCAGATGATTATATAGAACTTTTGAAGGAAAAAGGAATTGATACAATAGATTTAAGAGAAAATTTGTTAAGTAGTGGAATACCACCAGAAGATTTATTTTATAAAACAGATCATCATTGGAAAACTGAAACTGTTTTTTGGGAATTTGGACAATTAGTTAATAAATTAAATAAATATTATGGTATGAATTTAGACAAAACAGATTATTATACAAATAAGGAAAATTATAATTTCATTAAATATCCTAATTCGTATATAGGTTCTATGGGAAGAAAAACAGGAATAATTTATGGTGGAATTGATGATTTTACGCTTATCTATCCTAAATTTAAAACTTCATATTCATATTATTCTAAAACAAATGGTCAGGAAATGAAATTGGAAGGTAGATTTGAAGAAGCATTGTTAACAGTGTCTCCTTTTAGAACTGAAAAAGGAATTTATTCATTAGAGGCTGATAAATATTCTTCTTATCTATTTGGAAATAGAGGAATAGTTCATATCGTTAATAAAGATAATTTAAATGGTCCTAAAATATTATTTATAAAAGATTCATTAGCAGTTCCACTTGCAGCCTTTATGTCAACAGTATGTTCAGAAGTCTATTTAGTTGATCCTAGATATTATAAGGAAAGTATTTTAGAATATGTTAATAGTATCGAAAATTTAGATATTGCATTTATTTCATTTTCGCCACAAGATTTAACAGATGAATTTTTCAATTTTAATTAATATCTACTAAATACCTTTAAAATTATCATAATAAATAAGTCTGTTTGAGTTGATATACATAATTAATAGCATTTATCATAAGATAGGTGCTTTTTTATACCAATTTTTAAAGAAATTAATAGAAATAGAATTTATATAGAGAGATAATAATCTTTGGTCAAGTATTTCTTTTCAAGATGGAGCATCTTATCTCAATACGGAAAAGTGATAAATATCTCAGATAGAGATTATTTTTACTATTCAATTGAAGGAAAATCCTACGTAAGCAATTTAGTTGAATCTTAAATAGATTCAACTAAATTGAATATTTATAGTGTTCCTGTTCTTAAAGAAGATAAAGTTGTAGCTATATTGTGGGCATCTATAGAAATAGAAGAGTTTTGTAAGAATTTGGATTTACACCCTGATTGAGAGGCTATTTGTAATATGATAAAATTTTCAGTAAAAAGGTTAAAATCATCAACGTTTAAAGAAATATATAATTACGATATAATTAAGAAGAGTAATAATACAATTATTTAGGAGTAATTAAATAATGATAAAATCAGATATAATAAAATCTTTTAATGAGAAAGAAATGAGGAGATATGAATTTATAAGTAAAAATGCAGTTAAAGTTCCATATATGACAATAAGAGAATTAGCAAGCTCTGTATCAGTATCAACAACAACAGTTTTAAATTTTGTTAAAAAAGTAGGATATGAGAATTATAGCAGCTTTAAATATGAATATAAACTTCAAGAAGAGAAAGTAATACATAAAGATGCTAAATATGATTTCAAAGAAATTATACAATGCCTAGATAAATTTGAATCGGATACTTATAAAAATAGATTTAAAGAAGCAGCAGATATTATAGATAGAAGTGATAAGATAATTTTTATTGGAATAGGAAATTCAGGGATGGTTGCTCAATATGGAGCAAGATTATTTTCAAGTATTGGAAGGTTTTCTTTTGTAATAAATGATCCTTATTTAAGGATTGAAAAGCTTGAAGATGATTGTGTAATGATAGTTCTATCTATATCAGGTGAAACTCCAGAAATAATTAGGGAAGTTGAAGATAGTAAGAAATTTGGATGTAATGTTATTGCTATAACAACAACAGAAAATAGCACATTAGCGAGAATATCAGATGTGACAATACCATATTATATTGAATCTATATATGATGATGAAATTGATATAACTACACAGATACCAGCAATTGCAATATTAGAAAATCTAAGTAGAATTATATCAAGATAAAAAATTCATAAAAATATATAAGTATAGCAAATTAAAACTAAGTAATTATTTTGATTTACTATACTTTTTTTATCTGAAACATATTAAAAACAATGTGTTTTTTATTTTTTACAAAAAACATAAAATGAACACATTTTATAAAACTTGTAAACCTATTTAAATATAATTTCAACTTGATATAATAATAATGACTTATTTGAAACGATTACGGAAATACGATTATATTTGGCCAAACGTATTTAAAGTTTTATTTTAAACATTATTAGGAGGAATTATATTTATGGAAAAATTTCAAGCTTTAATGATGCGTTATTTTGTACCTTTAGCTACTAAAATTAATGCTCAAAGACATGTTTCTGCTGTGCGTGATGCATTCACATTATCATTCCCACTTACTATGGCAGGATCTTTGGTTGTTTTAATTAACAATGTATTTTTATCACCTGATGGGTTTGTTGCAAGTATATTACATTTAGATAAATTTATACCTAATTTAGCTGAATATCAAGAAATATTCAATCCTATTGTAAACGGAACTACTAATATTATGGCAATTATAATTGCTTTTCTTACAGCTTATGAGCTGGCTAGAATTATGGGAGGAGATGAAGTACTATCAGGTATTACATCTTTGGCAGTCTTCTTTATTTTATATCCAGCTGCACAAGAATTTAAAGATGGTGGAACTGGTTTAACTAGCTCTTACTTTGGAGCTCAAGGATTATTTGTTGCATTAATTGTTGGTTTAATTGTTGCAGAGTCACTTACTAGGATGGGAAAAAATGAAAAGTTACGTATTAAGATGCCTGATACGGTACCACCAGCTGTAGCTAAATCATTTGATATATTATTTCCTATTATGATAGTACTAGGTCTATCTGGTTTAATTAATTTCTTGATGTTGAAATTTTCACCAGAAGGTATTCAAGTGTTAATTTATAATGCTATACAAGCACCATTAGTATCATTAGGAAACTCAATGGGAACAATAATAACATTTGTAATTGTTCAACAATTCTTATGGGTATTAGGTATACATGGACCAAATACATTAAATGCATTAAGAACTGTTATGTTTGCAGAGCAAGGATTGGTTAATCTTGAATATGTAGTAGCAAATGGTACTGCATGGGGAGCTCCTTATCCAGTAACTTGGGGAGGAATTAATGATGCTTTTGGAAATATTGGAGGTTCAGGAGCGACTTTAGGTCTTATTATTGCTGTATTTATTGCAGGACGTAGAAATAAAGCTCAATATCAAATTTGCAAAATGTCATTTTTACCAGGAATATTTAATATTAATGAGCCAATAGTATTTGGTTTGCCAATTGTTATGAATCCAATGTTTGTTGTTCCATTTATATTATCGCCTATTGTATGTAATATTATTGGATATTTATGTATCATGGTATTTAAGATAATTCCACCTATTGCATATACTGTTGCATGGACAACACCAGGATTTTTAATTCCGTTCTTAGGATCAGGAGCTGATAATTTTATGGCGTTATTGATTGGATTTGTGTGTTTAGGTGTCAGTACACTAATTTATTTACCATTTGTTGTAGCAAACTCTAGAGCAGTACAAGAAGCAAAAGTAGAAGGAGAAACAGAATAATGAATAAAGAATTTTTATGGGGAGGAGCTGTTGCAGCTCACCAATTAGAAGGTGGATATAAAGAAGGCGGAAAAGGTCTGTCAATAACTGATGTAATGACTGCTGGTGCGCATGGAGTTCCAAGAAGGATTACAGATGGAATAATTGAAGGTGAAATATATCCAAACCATGAGGCAATAGATTTTTATCATAAGTATAAAGAAGATGTAGCATTATTTGCTGAAATGGGATTTAAATGTTTCAGAACATCTATTTCATGGCCAAGAATATTTCCAAATGGTGATGAAGTAGAGCCAAATGAAGAAGGGTTAAAATTTTATGATGAGTTATTTGATGAAATGCTTAAATATGGAATTAAGCCAGTTGTTACATTATCTCATTTTGAAATGCCATACTACTTAGCAAAAAAATATGATGGATTTAGAAGCCGTGAATGTGTAGATTTTTTTGTAAGATTTGCAACAGCTTGTTTTGAAAGATACAAAGATAAAGTAGAATACTGGATGACATTTAATGAAATTAATAATCAGACAGCAATCGAAAATGAATTTGGAATATATACATGTTCAGGAGTACGTTTTAGGGAAGATGACAATCGTGAAGAATTAATGTATCAAGTTGTGCATAATGAATTTGTTGCAAGTGCACTTGCAGTTGCAGCTGGCCATAAAATTAATCCTAATTTTAAAATAGGATGTATGCTTGCTTGCGTTCCAATATATCCATATTCATGTAATCCAGATGATATGATGCAGTCTGTAGAACAAATGCATCAAAGATATATGTTCACTGATGTTATGGTAAGAGGTTATTATCCATCATATGTTAAAAAGTACTTGGAAAAACATAATTTAAATATTGTTATGGAACCTGGTGATGAAGAAATTTTAAGAAATGGATGTGTAGACTACATAGGATTATCGTACTACATGTCATCAGTAACTAAATTCGGAGATGGAGAAGTTAGAGCAGGAGTTCAAAACTGTGTAACTAATCCATATATTAAAGCAAGTGATTGGGGATGGCCAATAGATCCAGTTGGACTTAGATATTCATTAAATGTATTATATGAACGTTATCAAGTTCCATTATTTATAGTTGAAAATGGATTTGGAGCTTATGATAAATTAAGTGAAGATGGAAAATATCATGATGACTACCGTGTAGAATACCTAAGAAAGCACATTGAACAATTAAAAAAAGCAGTTGATGAAGATGGAGTAGATCTTATTGGATATACTGTTTGGGGATGTATAGATGTAGTTTCTTATGGTACTGGTGAAATGGAAAAACGTTATGGTTTTATACATGTAGACAAAGATAATAAAGGTCAAGGTACATTAAGAAGAGCACGTAAGGAGTCATTTAACTGGTATAAAAAAGTTATTGCTTCAAATGGAGAGGAATTATAAGAGATAGTAAGTAAAAGAAGGTGGAGCCATGAAAGAATTTATAATAAAATTAAAACTAGATAAACCAAATGATGTAGGATTTTTAAGAAGAGCCATAGCATATATGTTTGATTGGTATGTAGGTGGAGTAGTAGCTTCATTACCATTAATAATTATATATATGACTATTAACGATAATGCTACAATAATTCCACAAAATATCGAAATTTTTAAATATCCAATGAATATTATTGCAGGATTACTATCTTTCATGGCAGCTGTAATTTACTATGTAGCTGTACCAATGTATATTTATGAAGGTCAGACACTTGGAAAAAGGATAACTCGTTTAAAGATTATGAATAACAATAACTTAAAAGCCTCAAGGACAAAGATTTTTATAAGACAATTTGTAGTAATTTTATTTTTGGAAGGTAGCTTATTTACTGCAAGCGATATGCTGCATCAATTGCTTAATGCATTTACTGGAGTGAACCTTACAAAAGTTTATAGTAGTATTGGACTTTTTATAACTGTGATTTCTATAGCTTTAGTTATTTTATTTAAATCAAGAATGGCCTTACATGATGTTATTTCAGGTACAAGAGTAATTAAATATAAATCTAAGAGCAAATTAATAGCAGCTTAGAAAATAATATAATAGTATAGATCAGATGATTAAATATTGCATTTGATTTATACTATTAATCTTAATATATAATTTGATTTTGATTAGAATATCATTTGGTGAATTTGTTAAAAGACTAGATATAATACAGTTATTTGATTAAAATATACTTGTAAATTATTTATGGATAAGGAGATTTTGGATATGAATTATTTGGTTATGGATGTTGGAGGAAGTGCTATAAAGTATGCTCTAATGAATGATTCATTAGAAATGATAGAAAAATCAAGTGTAAAGACACCAATGGATTCATTAGATAGCTTTAAAAACGTTGTAAAGGATATCTATGAAAAATATAAAGATGAAGTTGATGGTATAGCTATGTCACTGCCGGGATTAATAAACAAACAGACAAATAGAATGCAGATTCCTGGAAAACTAGAGTATAATTTAGGTGTAGATATATTGAAAGAGTTAAAATCTGTAACTACAGATAGATTTACAATTGAAAATGATGCAAAATGTGCAGCACTTTGTGAAGTGACATATGGAAGTTTAAAAGGTACAAGTGTAGGTGCAGTTTGTATTATAGGTAGCGGAATTGGAGGAGGCATAACACTAGGAGATAATGTTCTATCAGGCAGCCATGGCTTTGCAGGTGAATTTAGCTACTTATCAACAAAATGGAAGGATTATGAAGGCTTTAACAGTAAATGGTGTGTTGAGAATGCAGCATTTAATTTAATAGAAATGATAGCTAAGGAGTTGGGAATAACTAAAGAAGAGTTAGATGGACCACAGGCTTTTAAATACTGTAATGAAGGAAACCAAAAGGCATTAAAGGCTTTAAGTGAATATTGTGATATCTTAGCTATGGGACTATGGAATATACAGGCAACTGTTGATCCAGACAAAATTGCAATAGGTGGCGGAATAAGTCAGCAACCTATATTAATAGAATATATAAATAAATCATTAGATAAATTTTACTCTAAAATGCCTATACCAATTCCAAGAGTAAACATAGTAAATTGTAAATACTTTAATGATTCTAATTTAATTGGAGCTTTAGCAAATTATAAGAAGATTTATTGTTAGAAAACTTAAAACTTCATAAAGACTAATATATTATAAACAAGCCCTATTATGTTTAATTTTGCAAATAAACATAATAGGGCTTGTTTATTTTTATAAGCTTTAATATAATATCAACAAAATCAAAAAATAATTTTTAAAATAATATTTATTAGTTTAT
>OCAO01000475.1_pt1 | contig 14111 bp, 9 predicted proteins | sample 1477151 | NCBI WGS metagenome assembly OCAO01 (sample SAMEA2580298, study PRJEB22360) | human gut metagenome | biome: human gut; feature: human-associated habitat; material: faeces | place: Denmark | collected 2008/2010 | reverse complement strand
ATGGTGATATGTGCCGAGGACGACATCGCCTTCGAGCGCTCGCAGTGGCTGCTGACGCTCGCGTCGAAGAACTGAATCGCTCGGGAAGGGCCTGTTTCAGTATTCGCCACACCGATTGCATAAATATACAGACATTCGTATATACTTGCAGCAGTTTGTTTTTGTAGAAAGGCATCCCATGGCAGACAACAACCGAATCGTACTCGCATATTCCGGTGGCCTTGACACCTCCGTGGCCATCCCGTACCTCAAGGATCGTACCGGCAAGGACGTCGTCGCGGTGTCCCTCGATGTCGGCCAGGGCGGCGAAAGTCTGGAGACCATCAAGAACCGTGCGCTCGCCTGCGGTGCCGTCGAGGCGTATGTGGTTGACGCCCGCAACGAGTTCGCCAACGAGTACTGCATGAAGGCCCTGAAGGCCAACGCCATGTACGAGGGCGTGTACCCGCTGGTCTCCGCCATCTCCCGTCCGCTGATCTCCAAGCACCTCGTGCGCGCCGCCCACCAGTTCGGCGCCGACACCATCTCCCACGGCTGCACCGGCAAGGGTAACGATCAGGTGCGTTTCGAGGTTTCCATCTCGTCCATCGACCCGACCCTGAGGGCAATCAGCCCGATTCGCGACCTGTCGCTGACCCGTGACGTCGAGATCGCGTTCGCCAAGGAGCACAAGCTGCCGATTACCCAGACCGAGAAGTCCCCGTACTCCATCGACCAGAACGTGTGGGGCCGCGCCATCGAGACCGGCTTCCTTGAGGATCCGTGGAACGGCCCGACCAAGGACTGCTACTCCTACACCGACGACCCGGCGTTCCCGCCCGTCGAGGACGAAGTGGTCATCGAGTTCAAGGAAGGCATTCCCGTCAAGATCGACGGCCGCGACGTCACCCCGCTGCAGGCCATCGAGGAGATGAACCGCCGCGCCGGCGCCCAGGGCATCGGCCGTATCGACCTGATCGAGGATCGTCTGGTCGGCATCAAGTCCCGCGAGCTGTACGAGGCCCCGGGCGCTGTGGCTCTGATTACCGCACACCAGGAGCTGGAGAACTGCTGCCTGGAGCGCGAACAGCACCGCATCAAGCGTGACATCGACAAGCGCTGGGGTGAGCTGGTGTACGATGCGCAGTGGTTCAGCCCCGCCACCCAGTCGCTCAACGCCTTCATCGAGGACACCCAGAAGTACGTCTCCGGCGAGATTCGCATGGTGCTGCACGGCGGTCGCGCCGTCGTCACCGGCCGTCGCTCCGACAGCTCGCTGTACGACTACAACCTCGCCACCTACGACTCCGGCGACAGCTTCGACCAGAAGTCCTCCAACGGCTTCATCGACATCTACGGCCTGCCGTCCCGCGTGGCCGCCGCCCGCGACGTCAAGTTCGGCAACGGCATCGAGGTGCCGAAGAACACCGTCGAGTAATATCGTCGAACGGCTCCCGCTGATTTGCAAGGCTCTTTTGCGCATATGCGCAGGGGAGCCTTTTGCCTTACTTGAGGACAACTGACATGACAGGGTTACACCCGCTTGGGAACAGCGTAAGTTGGGTGAACTGTACGAAAAAAATGACGAGCGAAACACTTTTGGTCTTGGTGCTGAGCGGACCTTATCCATCGCAACAATGACTTTCAACTCGGAGGGCAACGGAGCTGATGCCTCTTCTCTCCCTAATTACAAAGTTATACGTGTCGGTGACGCTGCCTTTGAAGGGCATTCAAACAAGAGCTTTGCTTACGGACGCTTCGTTGTGAATGCTGTTGCGGACGGCATAATGTCGCCCAGATTCTCGTGTTTGCGTCCTAAAAATAGTTATCCCGTTCGATTCTGGAAGTACTACATTCACAGCGAACAGGTTATGCGCGATATTCTTGTAAGGGCCACTAAAAGCGGCACAATGATGAATGAATTGGTGATTGACGATCTCTTCAAGCAATCAATTGCGGTCCCTCAAGAAGCTGAGCAGCAGGCTATCGGTTACTTCTTTTCTCATCTTGATACCCTCATCACCCTTCATCAGCGTAAGCGGCAGTGGTTGAAATGGTTAGATGAGGGTGGAGAGGGCACGCATCACGATATCGACATCCTTGTTTTCAAGTTCGCGGATGACATGAAGATAAGTGTCCTGTGTGGTGTTCATGCTTGCATGACCAAGTCGCTTGGACACACTGGCAATCGATACGCCGGCAAACAACAACAGCGAGGCATGGGTGTGCCTTAACCCATGAATCGAAATCACGGGAACGTTGGCCCGTTCGCAATGCCTGGCGAGGATATTATTCGCGGTGGAGTTATACACCTTGCCATTCACGAAAATGGGGTCGCTCGCAGGCATATCTTTCAGGAGCGTTGAGAGCTGCATGATAAGCTGCCAATCGAGCTGCACCTTTCGTACGGAGGATGCGTTCTTGGTGGGGACGAATCCTCCGCCGTTCTTGTAATCCCACGTTTTACTGACCGAAAGGGTCTGATGCACGAAATCAAAGTCGTCGGGTGTGAGTCCCAAAGCTTCCGAGAACCGTAACCCGGTTTTCGCCACCAACAGTATCAGCCAATCCCAGCTTGGTCCCTTGCCGAGTTCGAGATCCGCAAGGACCGCATGAAGCTCGAACTGATTGAGATACTTCGTTTTCTTTGAGCATGGCGGCTTGCCCTTGATGATTGCCTTACGAGTCGGGTCGCGCTGAATCAGCCCTTCGTCGACCGCGTCAAGAATGGCTCCTTTCAATTGATGATGGAAATCCATCGTCGTCTGGCGCTCGTGATGTTCGGCGTAGCCGTTGATGAGCTTCTGATAGTTCACGCGATCCATGTCGGCGAGTTTGAGATCGGGAATGAGCCGACCCAACCATGCCTGCGTGAGCCGGTATTTCTTCATGGTCACTTCACGAATTGCACCTTCCTTGTATACGCTGATCCATTGCTCGTAGTAATCGCAGAACAACGTTTCGGCGTTGGTGTTGCCTTCGGTCATACGGTCTTCTCTTTCTGGTTGATATGCGCTTACGCTGATGCCGGATATATCACCAGCTAACCATATGAATGAGCGCACGCGGATGATGCGGCTTTCGCGCTTACGCTGATGAAGGGTGATGAGATGGTCAACGCTCTCCAGACAAGCTGAAATTGCCCGCTGCTCTTCGAGATTTGCTGGCATTGTGGCTTCGATATCCGCAAACCTGTCATATTTCAGAGTTTGGGTATCTTTCGAGTTTCCCTGTGAATCGCACAGGTATTTATATAGCATCTCAGGCCGCTTCAGAAGATAGCCAAAACAAGTCGAGTCTAACTCGATGGTGGGCCTAGCAACTACGTAAGCTGGGCTAACGATACCATCGTAATCACTTGACCCAACGGCCCCCTGCCACATTCGCATGCTGTTGTAGACAACATCTCCCTTGTGAACCACTTTGTAATTCACAAGACTCGCACCTGGATTTGTATCCCTATCCGATTCTGATGCAGGATATATTCCTTTAGCTACACTGACAGATAGAATCTCCATTGACGATGAGCGTTCATTGCTTTCGAAGAATAGCTCTCCCAACTTACGCTGTTCCCAAGGGTCAGTAAAACCAGCGAAACGAATCTCGGGTACGGACTCGCCATCCTTCGGGAACATTTTTTCAAGCATCGATTTTTTGAACACGACGAGCTTGTCATACTTACGCTGATGAAGGGTGATGAGAGTATTGAGGTTACAGAGATATTGGCCAATTTGACGCTGCTCATCCATGGTGCTTGGCAAAGAAACGGATATGCTCTCGACGTCGGATGAGTTAAACGACGGCAAAGCTCCAACTTGAATCAAGCTCGTCAAATCAAGACGTTCAAACAATGATTGGCCGAATTGCGTGTCAAGTAGACTTGAATCCATTGAAAACGCCATAGTGTTGTTATCCAACAGGAATGGTTCATTTACCAGCCGCTTCCTATTTAACATGACCGCAGCGCCAACCTTAGCAAAGAAGATTGCGGGCACCTGATTAAGCGGATGCCAACCCATACGTGCGATTTGTTCAGCGGTTACGTAATTCTTTGACGCAGCCAATTCGTACTCGTTTCCCGGCGTGTTCATGTCCGAGACTTTAAAGAAAGGCGTTCCCTCAGCACCACCTTGCTCTGCATCTGGGAAACCTATTCCCGATTGGGCAAAGCCAAGCTCTCCCAACTTACGCTGTTCCCAAGCGGGTGTATAATTAATGCATTTATACTGCGGTTTGAAAGCGTGGGATGCGATGACGTACTCCGATTTGATTGAACATGAGGCTGGTGAAACAGAGATACGCTCATATCTAGTAGACGGTGACGTGGTGCCAGTTACCATGCGCATTCCCGCTAACCTGCGGGATTCCGCCAAAGAAGCCGCGTCTCTGAGAGGAATGAGCTTCTCGGCGTTCGTAAGGACATGCATGATCAATGAGTTGGCGAAGGGCGGCAAGTAATTGATTGCGCTCACCGCCATGACCATACAAATAATTGACAACAATCCGGATGGTATCCGTATTTGCCGGGTGGACGGGGAATCGCTTGTCACTGTCGTGGTGCCCAGAGACATGTTGGGCGAGGCGAAGTGTCTTCCCGATCTGCCAGACCGCGGTGTGTATTACCTGCTTGATGAGGATCATGGTGTGCTGAGTCGTGTGTACGCGGGGCAAACCACGAGGGGACTTGTCAGACTTGATGCGCACAAGACCAAAAAGGAGTTCTGGAACAAAGCCATCATGTTCCTCGATAACGATGTCAATATCGACCGTGATGTTCTGGATTCGCTTGAGGCGAAGGCCATCGATTACGTGCGTGAACACGGCTCATATGAGACCGATAACGGGAATACTCCCGCTCCTCGCATGAACCCATACAAAGAGCAGCGGGTGGAGGACCTGCACGGCAGCATTCTTTTCCGCATGCGCGTGCTCGGATATGATCTCGACCGCAAGGAGACAACGCCGGTTGCAGTGAATACCGTGTTCCACACCAAGAAGAATGGCGTGCGTGCGACTGGACGATACAACCGGGATACCGGCCGTTTCACGGTTCTTTCGGGCTCCGAGGTGGACCTTGGTCATGCGGTGATCAAAAATCAAGGAGCCGTGGCAGCTCGACGGCAGCTTTTCGCCGCGCAGACAGGCAAAGTGATTCTTGCGGACGATGTCGAGCTGTCCAGTCCCTCCTCCGCCGCTGTATTAGTTCTCGGCGGCAGCCAAAACGGGTGGACCGAATGGGTCAATGAGCAGGGGCAGACCCTTGATTATGTGTACAGAAGCAAGGAGCATATGAATGAATAAGCAGCAGCTCGCCGCCAAGATCTGGGAGTCGGCCAACAAAATGCGCTCGAAGATCGAAGCCAACGAATACAAGGATTACATCCTCGGCTTCATCTTCTACAAGTTCCTTTCCGAGACCGAAGTCACTCGTCTGCATGCTGATGGCATGGGGGACGAAGACCTCGAAGAATTGCGGGAGGATGATACCGAGACCGCGCAGTACGTGCGCGATCTGTGCGGCTACTTCATCTCCTACGATAACCTGTTCTCCACATGGGTGGCGAAGAAGGGGGATTTCGCCATCGCCAATGTGCGCGACGCGCTTTCCGCGTTCGACCGCAACATCGACCCTGCCCGCAAGCGCGTGTTCGCGGGCATCTTCGACACCTTGCAGACCGGCCTGTCCAAACTCGGCACCGATGAGAAAAGCCGCAGCAAGGCCGCACGTGACCTCATCTACCTCATCAAGGACATTCCGATGGACAGCCGGCAGGACTACGACACCCTCGGCTTCATCTATGAATACCTGATCAGCAATTTCGCCTCCAACGCGGGTAAGAAGGCCGGCGAGTTCTACACGCCGAGCGAGGTCTCACAGCTCATGAGCGAAATCGTGGCCTGGCATCTCGCCGGCCGTGAAGAAATCAACATCTATGACCCCACAAGCGGTTCGGGTTCGTTGCTCATCCACATCGGCCAGGCGGTGGCCCGTCGCAACGGCAACCCGAATGACATCAGGTATTACGCGCAGGAACTCAAGGAGAACACCTACAACCTCACGCGCATGAACCTTGTCATGCGCGGCATCCTGCCGGACAACATCGTGGCCCGCAACGGAGACACACTGAAAAGCGACTGGCCGTGGTTCGACACCGACGAGACCAAGGATGAGACCTATGAGCCGTTGTTCGTGGACGCTGTGGTCTCGAATCCTCCCTACTCCCAGAATTGGGAACCGCCGGAGGCCGGCGAGGATATCCGCTTCGAATACGGCATCGCGCCCAAGTCCAAGGCGGACTACGCCTTCCTGCTGCATGACCTCTACCATCTGCGCGACGACGGCATCATGACCATCGTATTGCCCCATGGCGTGCTGTTCCGTGGTGGTGAGGAAGGCACTATTCGCCGGAACCTGGTGGAGAACCACCACATTCAGGCCATCATCGGCTTGCCCGCGAACATCTTCTTCGGCACCGGCATCCCCACCATCGTGATGGTGCTGCGCAAACATCGCGACGACGATCATGTGCTCATCGTGGACGCTTCCAAATACTTCACCAAGGAAGGCAAGAACAACAAGCTGCGTGCGAGCGATATCAAACGCATCGTGGATGCGGTGACAGGGAATCGTGACGTCGATAAGTTCAGCCGCTTGGTGGGTATTGATGAGATTCGGCAGAACGACTATAACCTCAATATTCCTCGCTACGTGGATTCCTCCGACAATGCCGAGAGCTGGGATGTGTATTCCACTATGTTCGGCGGTATTCCTAAGCGGGACATCGATGCACTCAGCAAATATTGGACCGTGTTCCCCGGACTACGCCGGTGCCTTTTCGCGGAGGAGAACGGCCATTCGGCCAAGCTCGCCGTGCAAGACGTTCGTGAGGCGGTGAATGCCGGCTCAGATGTGAAGGCATATATCCAGCGTTATCGTGAGGCGTTCATCGATTATCCGGCTTATATACGCGGTGAATTGGTGGGTAATGCCGCCAATGTGGGCATTGCCGCCGAAGAGGAGACTCTGGCAAATGATCTGCTGCGTCGTTTGGCTGGTATCCCTCTCGTAGACGCCTATGCGGCGTATCAGGTGCTTGACGATAGTTGGCAAAAGACTATTTCCATCGACCTTGAAACCATACAGGACGAGGGACATGACGCCGTTCGCAAAGTCGATGCCAATATGGTCGTCAAGAAGAAAGGCGGTAAGGATGTCGAAGTGCCGGACGGCTGGGTCGGGCATATTCTGCCGTTCGATCTCGTACAGGGGAAATTTCTTACCTCTGATCTTGCGGAAATTGCCACATTTGAATCTCGGCTGAGTGAGATTGGCGGCGAAATCGCTGACATTCTTGAAAATCTGGATGAGGATGACAAGAGTTCGACTGATGCCGTCAGCGAGGATGGAGATTCTTTCGTTGCCGCTGAATTGAAGAAAGCAGTGAAATCGATTGGGAAGAATCCCGAGACTGACTTTGACCGTGCTCTTGTGAGTGCACAGCGGTTGTTTGATGAAGAGCGTGAAGTCAAAAAGAACGTTAAGAATCTCCGTTCAGCGCTTGATGAAAAGACCCGGACCGTTATTGAAGGACTGAGCGATGAACATGCTGATGACTTGCTTGCTGCCAAGTGGGTGGAACCATTGCAGCACAAGCTTGAGGAGCTCCCTCAGACGGCTGTTGATGAGTTGATTGCAGCGGTGAATGCGCTGAACGACAAGTATTCGACCACATACTCTGATGTGTGCGAACAGATCGAACAGGCTGAGGCAGAACTTGGCAATATGCTTGGTCAACTAACCGGCAATGAGTTCGATATGGCCGGTATTGCCGAGCTGAAGACCCTGTTGGGAGGTGAATGATGACTGAACAGGCGAAAGTTCCTGCGATTCGTTTCGCTGGTTTTACTGACCCTTGGGAACAGCGTAAGTTGGGCGATGTTGCCCCGCTACAGCGTGGTTTTGACTTACCAGTCAACCAAATGACACCCGGTCCTTATCCCGTTGTGATGTCGAATGGGATAGGCGGATGGCACTCAAAATATATGGTTAAGGGCCCGGGTGTTGTTACTGGTCGTTCCGGGACTATTGGCAGTCTTCATTATATCGAGCAAAACTTCTGGCCACACAACACCAGCTTATGGGTCACTTCATTCAACGGCAATGAGCCAAGATTTATCTACTGGCTTTATGCCTCAATAGGTCTTGAACGTTTTGGATCGGGCAGTGGCGTACCCACTCTTAACCGAAATGACGTACATGATTTGCGAGTTGGATTTCCGTGTGATGTTGCCGAGCAACGCCGAATTGGCACTTTCTTTTCCCGCCTCGACACTCTCATCACCCTTCATCAGCGTAAGTATGACAAGCTCGTCGTGTTCAAAAAATCGATGCTTGAAAAAATGTTCCCGAAGGATGGCGAGTCCGTACCCGAGATTCGTTTCGCTGGTTTTACTGACCCTTGGGAACAGCGTAAGTTGGGTGAACTTGTCGTTATTGAACGAGGTGGTTCACCACGTCCGATCGATGAATACATAACGGATGACACCAATGGTTTGAATTGGATCAAGATTGGCGATGCTCCTTCGCTTGGTCGGTATATCAGTAAGACCTCCGAGAAAATAAAACCTGAGGGCCTGAGCAAGACCCGGCAAGTGCACCCTGGCGATTTGATTCTGTCCAATTCAATGAGCTTTGGCAGACCATACATAATGGCGATAGAAGGCTGTATTCATGATGGTTGGTTGTTGATTCGGGATGAGCCGAAAAGCTTTGATCCAATGTATCTTTGCCACATGCTTGGTACCCCGAAAATGCTCAATCAGTATCGTATGCTCGCTTCTGGAAGTACCGTCAACAATCTCAACAAAGAGCTTGTCAGCAATGCAAGTATTCTCATGCCATGCAAGTCTGAGCAAAAAGTAATTGGCCAGTTCTTCAATCACCTTGACGACCTCATCACCCTTCATCAGCGTAAGTTGGAATTGCTGCGGAACATCAAAAAATCCTTGCTTGACAAGATGTTCGTGTGAGGGGAGGAATCGCCATGGAACCATTCGATATCGCGAAGCTCGCCTCATATCGCGAGAATAACCGGATCGAGGCGAAGTCCGCGAAGGGCGGCCTCCCGCGCAGCATATGGGAGACCTACTCCGCCTTCGCCAACACCTATGGCGGTGTCATCCTGCTTGGTGTCAAAGAACGCGAAGACGGCACATTTGAAACAGTCGGGCTCACACCAGTGGAAGCGGAACATCTTCGCCAGGACTTTTGGAACACGGTCAGCAACCGGTTCAAGGTGAGCGCCGTGCTGCCCATCGAATCGGAAGTTGAAGTGCTCGAAGCGGATGGTGGGATAGTGCTGGCTATTCACGTTCCGCGCGCTCCGCGTGACGAACGCCCCGTGTATATCAATAATGATCTCTTCGGGGGAACCTACCGTCGGCGTGGTGAGGGCGACTACCGTTGCACGCGGCAGGAGATCTCAGCAATGCTCCGGGATCAGGGAGCTGAGACGATGGATTCCAAGGTGCTGGACGATCTCACTGTTGCCGACTTCAATACAGACACAGTGCGGGCATATCGCAATCGTTTCCGTGCAGCGCGACAGGGCAGTTCTTGGACCGATCTCGATGACGAGCGTTTTCTACGCGCCATTGGCGCGGCGGCGGTAAGCCGTGAGGATGGCAGGCTGCATCCCACGTTCGGCGGCCTGCTCATGTTCGGCAACGACTATGACATCGTGCGCGAATGCCCGCAGTATTATCTTGACTATCAGGAGACTCTGGACCCGGCGATTCGCTGGACCGATCGTGTGCATTCGGGAGATGGCATGTGGTCGGGCAACCTGTTCGATTTCTTCTTCCGCGTGAACCGCAAGCTTGCCGAATCCCTGAAGACCCCATTCAAGCTCGACGGCATTTTCCGCGTCGATGACACCCCCATGCATAAGGCGGTCCGTGAGGCGTTGGCCAACTGCTTGTTCAACGCCGATTACCATGGCGTACGCGGAGTGGTGGTCAGGCGCACCCCCGACAAGCTGGTGTTCGAGAATCCGGGTGATATCCGAACCGGCATTGAACAGATGCGCCTCGGCGGGGTGTCTGATCCGCGCAACGGTCTTGTCATGAAGATGTTCAGCCTAATCGATGTGGGCGAGCGAGCTGGTACGGGTGTCCCCGATGTGTTCGCCACATGGGCGAATGCAGGACTTCCTGAACCACGGATTGAAGAGAACTTCGGAGAAGCTGATCGCACGATACTCACGCTCATGTTGGAGGCGGATGCCAAGCCTGATAACAATGAGCAGATATCTGACGATTATGAGCAGATAAATAGTTCGAATGAGCAGATATCTGACAATAATGAGCAGTTAAATGGTTTGAATGAGCAGATAACCGAGAGACAGCGAGTCATTCTTCATTTTGTAGAGAAGAGCCCCAGCGCGACATACGATGATATGGCGCGTGCTGTGGGAGTCTCATCAGCGACTGTGCGAAGGGATGCTGAGATACTCATTGGGTGTGGATTGCTTAAGCGCGTCGGCTCGCGAAAGGCAGGACACTGGGAAGTTCGGGGAGAGAAGAATCATGATATTCGATAGCGAATCGGTGTTCGAGGAAAACGTCATCACCGTGCTTAAGCAGCATGGATGGAAGGACGGTGTCCTGCGCTATCCAACTGAGCGGGATTTGCTCGACAATTGGAAAGACATACTGTACCGCAACAACAACGACATAGACAGGCTCGGCAAATACCCGCTGACGGACGGGGAAATGGCACAGATAATCGAGCAGATCGAGACCCTGCGAACGCCGCTCGCACTCAATTCGTTCGTCAACGGGCGTACCGTGTCTATCACGCGTGACAACAAAGAAGATGTGGCGCATTTCGGCAAGGAAGTCAGTCTCTACATCTATGACCGCAAGGAAATCGCGGGCGGCAAAAGCACCTACCAAATCGTTCAGCAACCGGTCTATCCAGCCAAGAACACGATGTTGAGCTCGCGGCGCGGCGACCTCGTGCTCCTCATCAATGGCATGCCATTGATCCATATCGAGCTCAAGAAAAGCGGCATACCCGTCAGCCAAGCGACCAATCAGATCGAAAAATACGCGCACGAAGGCGTGTTCACCGGCCTGTTCCGTCTCGTGCAGATCTTCGTGGCCATGACCCCCGACGACGCCGTCTACTTCGCCAATCCCGGCGCGGACAAATTCAATCCAAGCTATTACTTCCATTGGGCGGACTACAACAACGAGCCTATCTGTGGCGGGCAACACCCAGGCAAAGACGAATGGAAGCTGTTCATCGGCGGCACTTCCGGCACCGCCGGCCTGCTGTCCATTCCCATGGCGCACCAGCTCATCGGCTTCTACACCATCGCTGATTCAGCGGATGGATGCCTTAAGGTGCTGCGCAGCTACCAGTACATCGCGGCAAACGCCATCTCCGATGTGGTGAGGAAATGTGATTGGGAACAGCGACCCTCCATGCCGGGACGACCCGGCGGCTATGTGTGGCACACCACCGGTTCAGGCAAGACCATGACCAGCTTCAAATCGGCTCAGCTCATTGCTGACTCGCATGACGCCGACAAGGTCGTGTTCCTCATGGACCGAATCGAACTGGGCACCCAATCGTTGAAGGAGTACCGCAGCTTTGCCGACAGCGAGACGGAAGTGCAGGGCACGGAGAACACCGGTGTTTTGCGGGACAAACTCAACAGCACCGATGTCAACGACACCCTGATCGTCACCTCTATCCAGAAGATGAGCAACGTGAAAGCAGGGGAGCGGGGCGTCACCCAGACATGGCTGGATCAACTTGCTGCACGACGCATCGTCTTCATCGTGGACGAATGCCATCGCTCCACCTTCGGCGACATGTTGCAAGTCATCCGCCGTTCCTTCCCCAACGCGCTGTTCTTCGGATTCACAGGCACACCCATTCTGGGCGAAAACCAGAAGAAGAACTCCACCACCGCCATGGTATTCGGCCGTTGCCTGCACCGGTACAGCATCGCCGACGGCATTCGTGACCATAATGTACTCGGATTCGATCCGTACATGGTGACCACGTACAAGGATTCTGAAGTCAGACGTGCCGTGGCTCTCGACAAGGCGAAAGCTGAGAGTACGGAAGATGCACTTGCTGACCCCATTAAAGCTAAGGTGTTTCAGCATTACATGGATAAATCCGAGGTCCCTATGGGGCCGATGGTTGATGGCGCTGGAAACCGTCTCAGTGGCATCGAGGATTTCCTTGGACGAGACCAATATGGCATCGACTCACCGCATCCGAACATGGTGGTCTCGGACATTCTCGAACAGTTCCCGGTGCTCAGCCATGCGGGCAAATTCCATGCGATGCTCGCCACTAGCTCCATTCCTGAAGCTGTCAACTATTATCACTTGTTCAAGCAGCAAGCACCTAAGTTGCATGTAACGGCGTTGTTCGATCCCAACATCGACAACAACGAAGGAGCAACGGATAAAGAAGATGCGCTGACTGAAATCATCACCGATTACAACGAGGCGTTCGGCAAAGAGTTCATCATCCCCACATGGGCGGCGATGAAGAAAGATATTTCGTCGCGACTATCGCATAAGAGTCCGTACGGCGGCATAGCAGCAAACCGCAGTCAGCAGCTCGATTTGCTCATTGTCGTGGACCAGATGCTCACCGGATTTGACTCAAAATGGGTGAATACGCTGTATCTCGACAAGATCATCGACTACGAAAGCATCATTCAGGCGTTCAGCCGCACGAACCGCCTGTTCGGGCCGGACAAGCCGTTCGGAGTCATCCGCTACTACCGCAAGCCGCACACCATGTATGGCTTCATCGAAGCGGCGGTGAAACTGTACTCCGGCGACAGGCCGCTTGATTTGTTCGTGCAGAAACTGCCCGCGAACGTGAAATCCATGGATACACGGTACTTGGAGATTCTCGACGTGTTCACGGATAACGGGGAATCGGACCTCATGCAGCTGCCGGAATCGGTGGAGGCCAGACGCAAGTTCGCCAAGGAGTTCGTAGAGCTGAATCGTTACCTTGAAGCGGCGAAAGTGCAAGGTTTCGACTGGAACACCACGGAATACAAGGTCGATGGCACGGATGCCGACGATGCGGATGAGAACGATGGCGGGAACGTCGAACCTGATATCGTGCGTCCCCAAATTGACGAACGCACATATCTGATTCTCGCCCAGCGGTATAAGGAGCTGTTCGATGATGACAGCTGCGCCGCAGAACCGGACGATGACGGGAGATGTGACCCCGAAGCGCCTTATGAGCTGGAAGGGTATCTCACCGAAATCGACACCGGACTGATCGACACCGACTACATGAATGCCAACTTCGTCAAATGGCTCAAGGCGCTCAAGGAGGACAGTCCGGAGTTGGCGGAGATGTCCGCACAGCTGCACCGATCCTTCGCTGCGCTTTCGAGGGACGAACAACGACTTGCTGAGCTGTTCCTGCATGATGTGGAGCGTGGCGATGTGGAAGTCGAGGAAGGCATGACGCTGCGGGACTACATCACGCGCTATGCCAAACGAGAGAAAGATGAGCAGATCGACAAGCTCGTGGATCATCTCGGCGTTGACAGGTCGTTGCTTGAAGAACTTACCGTCAGATATATCAATGAGAAAAGTCTGAACGCATTCGGCCGATTCGACGCCCTGCGTGACACCATCGACGTGCCACGGGCGAAATCGTTCTTCGAGCGATGCATGAATGTGACGCTGCCGAATTTCAAAGTGAAAGTACAGGCGTCGAAACTGTTGAAACAGTTCGTGCTCGAAGGCGGGTTCGACATCGACGAGGAGGTCTCGCACTGGCGATTCGCCCTCTGACGGTTTTGTAACGCTGTACGGTGCCACTCCTGCTGGTGCTTGTGTATGTTTGGCCGCTCGACCGGAGAGCCGCCACGGGAATGTATCACAACGCTGATAGTCTGGCAGACAGTCGAAACCGCACGAATATGCCCATTCTCCAAGGAGTATCGCATGGCTGAAAACACCGAATACCTCGCCCTGTGGGGCGGCCGCTTCACTTCCGGACCGTCGCCCGAGCTGGCCCGTCTGTCGAAATCCACGCAGTTCGACTGGCGACTCGCCGATGACGACAT
>OCAO01000470.1_pt1 | contig 14247 bp, 10 predicted proteins | sample 1477151 | NCBI WGS metagenome assembly OCAO01 (sample SAMEA2580298, study PRJEB22360) | human gut metagenome | biome: human gut; feature: human-associated habitat; material: faeces | place: Denmark | collected 2008/2010 | reverse complement strand
GCAAGCTTTGGGCTTGTGCTTTGATCTCTGGCGCGGCTTTACGGTCAACATAAATGTCGCCCACGGTAAAGAAAAAGTCCCAGCAGAATCCCTGTAACATCAGGCCGATCAGCACAAACATCATGTTGGCATCCAGTGATGCATGAGCAAACAACAGTGTGCGGATGATCCAGCAAACGGCGCCCAACATGAGAGTAATTTTGAAGCCGGCTTTCAGTAAGAAAAACGAGAGCAGGAACATAAAAATGACTTCACAGGCGATGCCGACCTGCATCATTGACGCGGCGTTATCGAATCCAAGCGCTTTTAAAAAGACCGGGATATAGGCGGAATAAGCTGTTTTGGGGATCATCAGGACAAAAATACTGAGCATCAAAACCGAGAAACTGCGGTCCTTGAAGAGTGCCAGAGCGTCCAGACATAACAGATCGCGGAGTGTAAATACGCTTCCTTTTGCTTTCGGTGGGGTGTTTGGCAACGTAAAGCAGTAAAGGCCGAGCACGACACCGGAGGCTGACGCAATATACCAAGTGATGGTATTTCCAGAATAGCCCATTTCACCAATAATAAAACCGATGACCATAAAGCCAAATGTGCCGAACACACGAATAAAGGGGAAGTATTTCACCCCGTTAATGTGGCTGAAACTGATGCTGTTAGCCAGCGCAGTTGTTGGATAAAACAGCAGACCGACCAGGAAGATCATGGTCAACGTCATGCCCGTGTTTTGTGCCTCAATAAATTGTGGAACAAACAACAGTACGCCAGCATTAATTAAATGCAGGATCGCCATGACTTTTTGTGACGAAAAGAAACGGTCGGCTACCATGCCAATAAAGAGTGGCGAAAGAATGGTCGCCAGACCAAGCAAAGCATAAGATGAGCCAATAATGGTCGCCATACCATAGGTACTTAATACCAGTCCCATGGTCATATTCCAGGCGCCCTGCATGAAATATTGTATGAACATCATAACCAGCAGGCGTGGTGTTTTATTAAGGTCCATATTGCATATCCTTATTGGTTGATGCTCAGGTTAAGCCCATCCCAGGCGACAAGAATGTTCTCTTTGTCGCACGCCGCCACGAGATCGTCGTGCAGTAGACCGCCGCTGTGTGAGACATGCGAGACGATGAGTTGGCTATTTTTCTCAAGGCAGCCCAGTTCTGCAAGCCTGTCTCTGGCGGCGAAAACGGTTTCCAGACTCATGTGGTTATTTGTACGGTTATCACCATTAAAACCGTAGGTACATTCCAGCACCGTTAAATCGATCTTTTTCCCTTTCAACCATTGCCAGGTGAGTTCAGGGAACCAGCCCGAATCATGTCCATAGAAAATTGACTGACCATCTTTTTCGATAAACCAGGTATAACAAAGCTCCCATTTGGCATGGTTCGCCAGCAGTGGAGTGATTCGGTATCCGCGGGTTTCAACGGTTACGAAGGGAACCAGGCAATGAAAAGCAAATCTTTCTGCGCTGTAGCCTGGTAACACTTGTGCCGCGCCGTTAATCGCACGGTCATTACCAAAAATGTGCAACGGATGAGTAATCTCAAATCCGTACCCTTCCATTCGGCTAAAAAGATCGCCGACGTTGAAATGATCGGGATGTGTATGCGTGAACAGCAGCGATTTGATCTCTGTTGCGTCCAGGCCATCTCGCAGCAGTTGCTGGCTGAATTCAGGCGCGACATCGATCAACAGTTCATCGTCGATGATCGCTGAGGAGTGCGTGCGTATGTCTTTGCCTTTACGAATACGGGCTTGCTGACAGTGCTCACAACGGCAAAAAGGATTGGGTATCCCTTCGGATGCTGCGGTTCCCAGAAAATGAATATTCATGTTTCCCTCTTGATCAAAACAGAGTGTTGTTTTTTGAACGAAAATGTAATGAAACGTAATTGGAACGTGTCAATTATTATCCTGCAGCTTCAAGGCAACAACGATCTTTTGTTGCATAAGTGATCCTCTTCAAGAATTTAATAATTTATTTTTATATTTCATAGCTTTGAAATTTTTAGTTCATTTCTTCGTGCTATGTGGGGTTGAGAGGTAGTTATATGAGTGTGTTGATAAAATGCACTTTTTAATATTGTAACGTTCAAATTATCTTGCTGGAGATAGTTTCCTGATGAGCGCCGTGCTAGCATCAAAACATCAGGGGAAGGATGTAAAAATGCCAACTATCAAAGACATAGCAAGAATTGCCGGTGTGTCGCATGGGACTGTCTCGAATGTGCTCAATGGCAGAGGAAATGTAAGCGTTGAGAAGATTGAAGCGGTTCAACGTGCGGCCCGAGAAGTTGGCTATCAGTTGAATGCGCAGGCGCAATCATTGAGAGCCAGCAAAAGTCAGGGAGTGGCCTTGATTCTGCCGGACATCAATGCGGAACGTTACTATCAACTTTATCGGGGATTACACCAGGCCTGGCAACCTTCACTCAGCGAACCGGTTGATCTTTACCTGACTAATGATTTGCCCAATCTGGAACTGGATATTTTGCAAACACTGGCGGCAAAGTCTTACCAGGCTGTTGTCACCGTGAGTTGCCTGGACAACAGCCAGCCCTATTACGATATGCTCAGGCTCTCCCCGGAGAATGTGCTTTTTGCGTATCGCCAGCCAGCCGGTGCAGTTTGTTATTTTAGCCTTGACTATGTGACCGCAGGGGAAGAAACCGCAAGAAGGGCACTGGCGCAGCTGCCGGGTCATATTGGTGTTTTCTGCGAGCCGCTGGAATTTGCCCACAGCGCACGCTTTACTCAAGCGATACAGAAGGTATGCCGGGAGTTAAGTCCGCACACAAAGCTTACGGTTATACCTGCGCATGCCAGTGAAGTTAACACCGTCGCGTTTGACTTTTTCCGGGGGGCGATACCCGATCTGTTTATTGTTCAGGACAGTGAGAAGACGCGTGCGTTGACGCAAGCGTCCTGGTTTGGGAGTTCTCAGTCCTGCCCGCCGATAGTACAACTGAGTGATAATCTTCCTGCATCTTTTGATGGAATCACCAGCTATCAGATGGATTATGCCCGCCTGGGGACAACTATTGCTTCATGTATTCGCCAACCCAAAAGTAAAGAGAAGCACCGTATTCTGGCGAATTGCGGTTTTTCCTGGAATGGGCAATACGCTCCGCCTCATGAGACGGAGGCGACGCTGAATATGTTAATTTTGCCCAGCCCTTCGACCGATGCGCTGAAGAAACTGTTACCTCACTTTTATCGCCAGACCGGTATTAAGGTTAATCTTGCGGTTTATCCGTATGATGAGGTTTTTGAAATTCTCTCTCATCTTCACCTGCACCCTTATTACGATTTACTGCGAATCGATATGGCATGTTTTCCCTGGTTTGCAGAAAAAGCATTATTGCCGCTGGAGTCGGTCTCCCCCGAACTCCCGTTATTGCTGGATAACTTCTCTGAGCAAATTCAGCAGCACTTCAGCCAGGTGAATGGGACTGCATGGGCAATTCCCTTTGATGCCAGTATGCAGCTTCTGTTTTATCGACGAGATCTGTTTGAAGATGCGACGATTAAACGGATGTTTTATGAATCAACAGGCAAAGAGTTAACGCTACCAGAGAATTTCGCACAATTTGATGAGATTGCCGCTTTCTTTAGTCAATTGCATCAGCCAGAAAACAGACAGCGCCCGATGGGAACGGCGGTGACGTTGGGCAGCTCAGGACTTATCGCCACTGAGTACTTGCTGCGTTACTACGCGTTAGGGGGACGATTGGTGCGTGAGGGCGAGCCGGTACAACTTGATGCTTCGCTTGCTGCCGCTGCACTCGAAGAATATCTGCACCAGCTTTCTATCGCCGTGAATCTCCCTGGTGAGTGGTGGAGTGATGCGGTTAAACAGTTTGAGCGTGGAAATCTCGCCATGCTGATTATGTATCTCAATTTGTTTAACGATGTTGCGCATACGACCATCGCCCCCACGATCGGCTATGCTCCCGTTCCGGGGCAGCTTCCACAATTGGGCGGTGGCTCTATTGGAATGTCTCGCTACAGTAAGAAGAAAAAACAGGTTGAGCAGTTTTTTCATTGGCTTTATTCCGATGAAATTTCGCGCCATCTGGTTCTATTGGGGGGCAACAGCGCCTGGTCTGGAATATGTCACGATCAAAATGTTCTCAATCTCTACCCGTGGTTTAATTTACTGAATGAAAAAGGCATGACGGGAATACGGGAGTCTCAGGGAAGTAAAGGTGAGTCTTTTAACCTGCGACAGGCAGAGATTATTATCGGGCAAGGCGTGACGAATGCGATTAACGGCATTATGGACGTCACGCAGGCCGTGGAATACATCAATGCGCGGATCAGAAACGAAACGGGTGCCTGAAATATGCGACTCCTCGCCTCTTACTGATGACGTAAGAGGCGAGAAAAAGCGGTTAACAGTAACCCACTTTATAAATGCGCCCGCTCTGGATGCCTTCGACGCTGCGGCGATAGGCGTTGGCGACCGTGACGGCGGGGACGCTTTCAAAGCCGGGGAAGAACCCGTCATAGGCTTCGGCGGATTCACTCAGTACGGTCGGACTTATCAGGTTAATACGCTGACCACGCTCTAGCTCACAGGCAGCAGCGCGCACAAATCCTTCCAGACCGGCATTGATCGTTGCCGCATTTGCGCCTTGTGCGATGGGCTCGTGGGCGATAATGCCGCTAATTAACGTTATCGAACCGCCATCATTGAGGAAATGCTGCCCGGTTAAGGCCAGACGTATCTGGCCTAACAGTTTATCCTGAAGCCCCTGATTAAAGTCCTGGTCGGTCATTGTCGACAGCGGTCCAAAGAACAGATTGCCGGTGGCGGAAACGATCGCATCTACCCGACCGACTTTTTCGAACAATGCCTCGACACTCTCCTGCGAGGTGATATCGACCTGGTAATCCCCCTGCGTGCGACCTACGCGGATCACCTCATGTTTACGGCTTAACGTTTCTGTGACTGCGCGACCCACTGTACCACTGGCACCAATAATGACGATTTTCATAACCACCTCCGCAATAGTGTGAGCCGCTATTCTTTAATGAAAATGAAATCGGATAAACTGGCTAAAAGTTAGATGATTACTAACCAGAGGTTTGCAATATGGATAAGTTACGCGGCATGGAAACGTTTGTCGCCGTGGTGGAGAGCGGGAGCTTTACTTCTGCGGCGACGAGGCTCGAGATGTCTGCGGTGATGGTGGGAAAATATATCGCCCAACTGGAAGCGCAGCTCGGCACGCGTTTGCTGGAGCGCAATACGCGTCGCCAGAGTCTGACCGATGCCGGACGCGTCTATTTTGAAGAAGCTCGTCGCGTGCTGGAGCAGGTATCGATAGCTGAACGTTCGGTAGAGCGTCTGCGGCTGGCACCAGCAGGGACGCTGCGCATAAGCGCGCCCACGTCTTTTGGCGCTTGCGTGATCTCGCCACTGGCCGCTGCGTTTTTACAGACCTGGCCAGAGGTGCGCATTGAACTGGATCTAACCAACCGGATGGTTGATCTGGTTAATGAAGGTGTTGATCTGGCGATCCGCATTGGCGATATCCATCAGACTGACGTGGTGGCGAAATACCTGTGTCCCTACCGTATGGCAATTTGTGCTTCGCCAGAATATCTTGCCCGCCATGGCACCCCCCGGACGCCCGCGGATCTGGTGGATCATCTGTGTCTGTCCCATACCGTGTGGACGGCCCGCAACGAGTGGATACTGCCTGGCGTGACGGGGGAAGTCAGATGGAAACGCGATGCGATCCTGCGCTGTAACGATGGTCATGGACTGCGTATGGCGGCGGTAGCGGGGGCTGGGCTGTTATTGCAACCGGAGGTGCTGTTGGCAGAAGAGCTGGCTACTGGCAAGTTGGTTCGTATTCTGGAAGGATTTACGCCACAGCCGCGACCGATTCATTTGCTGTGGCGACAGGATTTGCGTCCGTTGCCCAAGCTGACACGGTTTGTTGAACACGTTCTTAGTGCAGTTCAGGAATTAAGATGAAAATGCCGGATGGCGCTGCGCTTATCCGGCCTACAGTGGCGATTAATCGTAGGCCGGACAAGGCGCGTTACTAACCGATATCCACCTGCGGTTTGCTGTTGCGTTTACGGATCATGCGCAGCCCCGGCGGGACCACGATAACCAGTACCGCCATCACCAGCAGCACTTTCGCCACGCCGCTGGCCCACAGAATATCCATACTCCCGTTACTGATAGACAACGCCCGGCGCAGGTTCTGCTCCAGCATTTCCCCGAGAACGAAGCCCAGAATCAATGGCGACATTGGGAAGTGCATTTTACGCAAAATGTAGCCCAGCACGCCGAGGGCGACCATCAACACCAAATCGAAGGTAGTGCTGTGGACAGCGTACACACCTACCGCGGAGACTGCCGCAATAGCGGGTACCAAAAACCACAGCGGAATGGTCAGCATGCGGGTAAACAGACCGATCAGTGGAATGTTCATCACCAGCAGCATTACGTTAGCGATCAGCAGCGCCGCAATCAGCCCCCAGACGATATCCGGCTGTTCAGTGAACATCGCCGGCCCCGGGGTGATGTTGTACAGCGTCAGCGCACCCATCATAACCGCCGTGGTACCGGAGCCCGGCACGCCGAGCGTCAGCATTGGGATGAAAGAGCCGCAGGCCGAGGCGTTGTTGGCGGCTTCTGGTGCCGCTACGCCACGAATATCCCCCTTGCCAAAGCTGTCGCTGTTGCCGCTGAGCTTTTTCTCGGTCATGTAGGTGATGGCACTGGCAATGGTGGCGCCAGCGCCAGGCAGAACGCCGACGAAAAAGCCAATCACTGATGAACGCAGGGTGGCTCCTACGCACTGTGCGCCTTCTTTGGCGTTGAACAACATGCGGCCCGTTTTACGCACCAGCGTCTGGCCACTGCTGGTATGTTCCAGCATTAACAGTATTTCAGAGACAGAGAACAGCCCAATCACCACTACGATAAACTGCACACCGTCGGAGAGATGGACACTGTCAAAAGTAAAGCGATAAACCCCGGTGTTGGCGTCTACGCCGACGGTCGCAAGTCCGAGACCGATAAGCGCTGCCAGAAATGATTTCATCGGATTTTGCGCCATCATGCTGCCGAGACAGGCAATGGCGAAAACCATTAAGGCAAAGTATTCTGCCGGACCGAAGGCCAGCGACCATTGGGCTAACGCCGGGGCAAACAGAATGATGCCGCCGATGGCGATAAGCGAACCAAAGAAAGAGCTGCCCGCCGAGATAGAGAGCGCCACGCCGCCGCGTCCTTGCTGCGCCATCGGGTAACCATCCAGCGCGGTCATAATCGCCGCCGCATCGCCGGGAACATTCAGCAGGATGGAGGAGATGCGCCCGCCATATTCACAGCCAATGTAGACCGTAGCCAGCAGGATCAGCGCGGATTCTGCGGGCAGATGCAAAGCAAAGGCCAGCGGCAGCAGGATCGCCACGCCGTTGATTGGCCCAAGGCCAGGCAGCAAACCCACAATGGTGCCTACAAAACAGCCTATCAAGGCGATGACCAGGTTTTCCGGCGTCATTGCCACCGCGAAACCCTGAGAAAGATAAATCCAGGTATCCATCGTTTCTCCGTTAACCCAGCCAGGCGCCGAGTGGTAAGGTGACGTCAAGCAGTCGGTCAAAGGCATACCACAGCAGAATGCCGAGCACCGCGCCGGAAATACCCGCAGCTGGGATGGTTGCGCCGAACAGCATGCCAATCACCACGGTGAGAATGGCGGTGGCGATGGGAAAACCGAGCCACTCAAAACCCCAGGCGTACATCAACAGAACAATTACCATCGTCAGCAGCTTTTGCAGCACGTGGCGACGGGGCCAACTGATGGTATCCGGATGGCGCAACAGCAGCGCCACGGCGCATACTAACATCAGACTGATAATGCCCAGCGGGAAGGGACGCGGCCCTACGGGTTCATAGCTGTATTCGCTGCTGATTTGCCAGGCCACGAACAGCCCGGCTATGCAGAGCAACAGCCAGATACCTGCAAAAATACGATCGCTCATCATCTTTGCCTCTGCGTTTACTTCGCCAGACCGAAGGCTTTCGCCTGCTCACGATAATCCGTAACCTGTTTTTTCACGTAGTCGTCGAGCTGTTTGCCGCTCATGTTGAACTCAAACAGACCGCGCAGATCGCGTTGTTTTTTAAACTCATCGGTCTGCTGGAGTTTGTTAAAGGCATCAACCCACCACTGATACTCAGCGTCGCTGACTTTTGGCCCAACGTAGAAGCCACGAATGATAGGCCACACGAGGTCATAACCCTGCTCTTTGGCGGTTGGCACGTTGGCTAACTGGCCCGGTAGGCGTTCATCAGAGAATACCGCGAGCACGCGGATTTTGTCGCCGCTGAGGTAGGGCACCATCTCACTGAGATCGCCGGAAACCACCTGTACGTGATTTCCCATCAATGCGGTAACCGGTTCGCCACCGCCTTCAAAAGCCACATAGCGCATCTTGTGCGGATCGACATTGGCTTTTTGCGCCAGCAGCGCCGACTTCATCCAGTCCTGGCTACCGATAGAAGCACCTGCGCCAATGACCACGCTGTTAGGGTCTTTCTCCATTGCCGTAAGCAGATCTTTCAGCGTCTTCCATGGCGCATCCTGACGTACGGCAATCATGCCGTAGTCGGTGCCGACACTTGCCAGCCAGCGGACATCATCCACACCGTAGCGACCAAACTTGCCCTGAGACAGGTTCAGCAGGGAGCCGCCGGAGAAGGCCACCACGGTTCCCGCTTCAGCCGGGCGTTGAGCGACGATAGCGTTATAGGCCACGGCACCAACGCCGCCGGGCATATAGGTCACGCGCATCGGTTTTTCGATAGCGCCGGTTTCCATCATGCTCACCTGAATCAACTTACAGGTGAGATCGAAACCGCCGCCGGGCTTAGCAGGGGCGATACATTCAGTGCGCGATGGCGCTTGTTCGGCCAGTACAGAGGTACTCATCAGTAAAATGCTTGCAGTAAGGGTACGAAGTAACTGTTTTTTCATTGTTTATCCTCACGCCGGAAAACCGGATTTTCGGGTACGGAAGAAGATTTTTGTGATTATGTGAGCCGATGTGTAGCAGTTCGGTTGCGTGATTGTTAAAACATTAACCTTTCAATTCCCTTTCAATGCGGCAGAAACTTTACAGGATGTGATATGCGTCTCTTATTAGCGGAAGATAACCGTGAGTTAGCTCACTGGCTGGAGAAAGCGCTGGTGCAAAACGGTTTTGCCGTTGACTGCGTTTTTGATGGCCTGGCGGCCGATCACCTTTTACATAGTGAAACGTACGCGCTGGCGGTGCTGGATATCAATATGCCGGGGCTGGACGGCCTCGAAGTCGTTCAGCGCCTGCGTAAACGCGGACAGACGCTTCCCGTTCTGCTGCTTACGGCGCGCAGCGCGGTGGCCGATCGGGTGAAGGGACTGAACGTCGGGGCCGATGATTATCTGGCAAAGCCGTTTGAAATCGAGGAGCTGGATGCCCGGCTGCGGGCCTTGCTACGGCGCAGCGCGGGGCAGGTACAAGGCATCCAGCAACTGGGGGAACTGGCGTTTCACGATGAAGGCTATTTTCTCTTGCAGGGGCAGCCGTTGGCGCTCACGCCGCGCGAACAGGCGCTGTTGACGGTGCTGATGTACCGTCGGTTGCGACCGGTTTCACGCCAGCAGTTGTTTGAGCAGGTCTTCAGCCTGAGTGATGAGGTCAGTCCTGAAAGCATTGAGCTGTATATCCATCGTTTGCGCAAAAAGCTACAGGGAAGTGATGTGCGCATCGCCACGTTGCGTGGTCTGGGCTATGTGCTGGAGCGTAGCGATGAAGTGGGTTAAACCCCAATCGTTATACCTGCAACTGCTGATGTTTTTGGGCCTGCCGCTAATGTTGCTGTGGGGCCTGTCAGCATTTAACAGCTATGTCAGTGCGCTACAGGCGGCGACCCAGGCGTATGACCGCACGCTGCTTTCATCCGCCAGGACCGTCTCCGAGCGGCTGGTGGTGCGCAATAAACAGTTAGAAGTGAATGTGCCATGGGTGGTGCTGGACAGCTTTGAATTGAATATGAACGACCGACTGTATTACAAAGTGGTTGATCCGGCGGGGAAGGTTATCTCTGGTTATGACGATTTACCGGCGATGCCGCCTGCTACCTCGCGCACGCGGCTTTATCCGGCGCTGGCATGGTTTTATCACACTGAATATCGCGGTGAGGCAATCCGTGTGGCGCGTCTGCTGCAGCCTGTCAACGAAGGTGGCATTGTTGGCATGGCGGAGATTTATGTTGCCGAAACGCTTCAATCGCGGCGTTATCTGGCGCGACAGCTGTTGTTTTCCTCGTGGGTTTCGCAAGGGCTGTTGGTACTACTGACTCTGGTGCTGGTTGGCTGGCTGCTGCGCCGGGTGCTGCGCCCGATGCGCCAGCTGTCATCGCTGATGGTGCGTCGTGAGCCAGGTCTGCTGACGCCGCTGCCGGAGTTGCTGCCGTGGTCGGAAACCCGTCTGCTGATTGTGGCGTTTAACCGCTATCTGGACCGACTTCGCGGTCTGATCTCTCGCCAGGAGCGCTTCAGCGCGGATGCTTCCCATCAGCTTAAAACACCGCTGGCGGTACTGAAAACTCAGGCATCGGTGGCCCTCGCCAGCGCCGAGCCGTGGCAATGGTATGAGAGCTTACAAGCTATGAGTAGCACGCTGGATAACACCATTCAACTGACAGAGAGGCTGTTGCAGTTGTCTGCGGTGAAGCGCAAAGAGCAAGGGGAAAGGCATTTCTCGCCGGTTAATCTGTATGAGGTGGTGCAAACCAGCTGTTTTACCCGACTGGCGCAAGCGCGTAGTAAAGGGATCGATCTGGGCTATGAAGGGGATCAGGACGCGGTGTGGGTTGAGGGAGATGAAGTGCTGCTCGGCGAACTGTGTGGGAATCTGCTGGATAACGCACTGAAATACACGCCGACGCAGGGGATGGTGACCGCCCGACTGCGGCGAGAAGGAGAGGCCGTGGTGCTGGTAGTCGAAGATAGCGGGCCAGGCATTGATGAACACATGGTGCATCAGGCGCTGCTCCCGTTTCATCGTCTTGATAACGTAGGCAATATCCCAGGCGCCGGGATCGGTCTGGCGCTGGTCAACGACATTGCTCGCCTGCATCGTACGCACCCACAGCTATCCCGGAGTGAAGCATTAGGCGGGTTAAGCGTACGGATGCGGTTTTTATGTCTGGAGCGAGAAGGGCAGGACGATCGGTGTCGTCCTGCGCCCGTTATTTAAAGGTCACTGTCGCATTGACCGGGATACTAAATGCGCCTGGTTGAGGAGGGTTCTTCAGCCAGAACAGGGTCGCCATGAACTCTTTGCGCCGACTGTCGCTCTGGTTGTTAAACGCGCCGCTGGTAAAATCGATGCGGTTGCCGCTGATAATATCCCCGGCGCCGGGCCGTGCAGCATCCTGAAGCGTAACGCCGATATCCGGCGTACCCTGACCGGTAAAAACCGTGCCGCTGTTGTGCGTGGTGCCGGTAAAGGTTATCGCGTAATTGATGCCGCGACATTCATGCTTCCCGGCAGCTTCTGCAGCGATAACGGCAAACTGTTTGCTGTGGCTGTTATCCTTGCCCGCTTTGGCTTCGGTAATGCTGATCCTGCCAAACTCGACGGTATCCGTTCCTTTGTCTGAGGCAATAGAGACGATCGGTTCGCAGTTGATATAACTGATGTTATTCAGGCCAGTCAACGCGGGACCAAAATTTTTTGCCGGTCGACTGGTGGAACAGTTTGTACCGCAAGCATTAATTCCGCCGATACCATCGACGACGAAAACTTTGTTGATGGTACGACCGGCCAGCGCGGGTAAAGGATCAGGTAGTTTTCCGGTAGCAACCAGACTGAGATTAAAGGTAAAAGAGAAAGTTTGCGAAAGTGCCGGGCAGGAACGGGTATTTCCGTTGTTACAGTGGTTATTTGAACCTGTGCGGGGCAGCGTTGCCTGATATTGCGTGGTGACGGCCTGCGCGCTCTGATCGTAAGAACGACCATCGATGCTCACCACCAGTTTCATATTGGTTCCCTGCAAAAAATGCGCAAACTCATGGTCGGGATCGATGTAGATTCTGGCCGCTTCGCCCTGGGGCATATGGTCCGTGTCGCTGCAGGTGACGCTAACGGTCTGTGAATTGGACACCCAGACGGTGTCTCCGGCGGCGGTGCTGTGGCTAATTTTAATCGGATCAACGTGTACAGAGACGCTGTTTGCTGTACAGGTAACCGCATAGCTTGTACTACTGAAGATCGGCAAACAAAACAGCACCACGAGTTTAACTATTTTTAACGGATTCATTGATTGCACCTTACGAACCGACGCACTGGGCAGTAATTTGTGTATATCCGATTTTCTTCACCGGCTGGTGATGGTTATCCGGCATTTGAATAAAGCAGTGTTCATTGGTATGTGAGCCCCAGCGCACTTCCAGGCGCGAATTATCTTCCACGCCGCTGGCATACAGAGCGCCATGCAAACCGACCAGGCCGTGATTGCGGCCTTTGGCATCCCGAACGATCGCACCAACCGGTGGGGCTATGTTGCCGGGTATGACTGCATTCACCAGATAGTTGCGCCCGCTGAAGGTTTCAAACACGACTTTGCCGATGGCTTTCTCTGTCGGGACAATTTTTTTCTGTGCTTGGGGAATATCCAGACCGGCGCCAATATCGGCGGTATTCAGACTCACCACGTTGTAATGCCAGGCATCTGCCGCAGTCAGGACCGCATAGCCGTTACCGTCTATCGCCACGCCGTTTTGTTGCTGGATATGGACGCCGTCGGCATTTTGAGCCTCGACCAACACCATGGTGTCACCCGGAGAGTGCATAAGCGTAACGCCGCCTGCGTGCAGCATCGCCCCGCCTCTGATGCCCATATTCATATTCTGGTAGTTGCGCCCGGCGCTATAGCCTCCCTGAACGTTCATCTTGTCGCCTTGCCAGGCGGCGTTAACGCCGGCAGCGGAATCCTGTCGATCGGTGGTACTGCCTTGAACGCCCCAGCTCAGACGATCGTCAAATGCGGTGTTGCTGTAGCTGGTGGAGTAGCTGTCGCCATTCTGCTGGCTATGCATCACGTTGGCAGAGACAAAGCCGTGGCTGTCCATGAAATCAAATGGGATGGATAACGTCAGGTTGATACTGCGGTCCTGGTAGTCGTACTGGTTGCGGGTGTCCTGCACGTATACGCTCCAGTTGATTTTCCCCAGCGTATCGTTGTAACCCAGCTGTATCGTGCGGTCGTGACTCCCGTTGTGCCAGTAGTTTTGCTGGCTGGCGCTGACGTAAAGCGAGGCGTTATCCCACAAACGCTGATTAACAGAAACCTCAAAACGTTGGCGGCGATTATTGTAGTTACTGGTGTAGTAATGCTTTTTGTTGTGCTGCTCGCCAGGGTAACGCAGCTGCTGATTGGGGTCGTCATAGGCGATGTCGTAATAACCCGAGGACCAGCTGTTATGCTCGTTAATGGTGTCGCTAAAGCTGTAATAGCCGGATGTATTGTAGCGGTAGCCAACCAGACGAAAATCCGTGCCGTACTGGTTCAGCGATTTAGAATACAGGAAACGGTAACTTTGCCCCGTGGACGCTTCTCCGCTGGCAAGCTGTGCTCGGGCGGTGGTGATATCAAAGGAGATCGCGCCGAACTGATGCAGATCCTGAGCGACCCCAGTGGCAATCGCGTTGTAACTTTCCGCCGTCAGTAAACCGCCGTACAGCGTGGTTCCAGAGCTGAGGCCATAGCTCAACGTTCCCTGGACAAAACGGGGCCGCCAGCCGCCACTGTAACCGTCACGGTATTCCCCGGCCGTAAACTGAAAACGGCTGTTACCTGCGCGCAGCATGTTCGGTACCGCCGAATAAGGCACGCTGAAATTGCGACGGCTGCCATCGGCTTCAATAACGCTAACATCCAGATCGCCACTCTGGTTGCTGGGGTTAATATCGTCGATGTCAAACGCGCCCGGCGCGACGTTTTTACTGTAGATCAGGTAGCCATTTTGCCGGATTTCGATTGTGGCATTGCTGTTGGCGACGCCGCGAACGACCGGGGCAAAATCGCGTTGGCTATCAGGCAACATATTTTCATCGCTGGTGAGCTGCGCCCCGGTAAACTGGATGCTGTCGAACACATTGTCATCCGTGTAGGTTTGCCCGATGCGCAAGCGGCTACGTAGCGCAACAATATTG
>OCAO01000469.1_pt1 | contig 14283 bp, 19 predicted proteins | sample 1477151 | NCBI WGS metagenome assembly OCAO01 (sample SAMEA2580298, study PRJEB22360) | human gut metagenome | biome: human gut; feature: human-associated habitat; material: faeces | place: Denmark | collected 2008/2010 | reverse complement strand
TAAATTCGGGTATGACAATACAAGGAGTACAAAAGATATTAGGACATACTAGTCCAGATACGACTCAAAGGTATGCACAGCTAAGTCAAGAAAACTTAAAGAATGAATATAAACGATTAGTAGTATAAGACAAATAAAAGTTAAATAACAGCAATAGCTGTAGCTATAAATTATCATTTAACTATCAATATCAAGAAAGGATGATAAAAAAGGTGGATTATATCAATGATATTAATATAAACGAAGCTGTAATTCATGTATTAGATAGTAATGCTTCAGAACCAATACTTAATGAATATAAATTAGAACTCAATGAAGATGTCTACAAATTTTTATATAAGCATATAGAGAAATGCTTAAAGGATGATGAATTAAAGTATGCTAAGTTTGATTATGAAAGAAATATGGTTAAAGAGGTGACACAGGATTATTTAAATGGAATTGAGGATGATTTAATAGAATTATCTAAGGAATTGGCAAGACAGCTATTTATAATAATTCAAACAAATAAAAATATTCCATCAGCAGATATTATAGTTGCATCAATAACAACAGACCAAGGTCCTATGATAGCAATATTAAAAATGGATTATGTAAATAATTTTACTCATGAAATACAGTTTATTGATGAAAAGATAGGTGTATCATTAGTAAAACAAAATGCAGGACTTCCAGGAAGTGGTCAAAAAGTTCAAAAAGCAGCTTTTATAAAACCAATAAAAGAAGATGAAATATATAATCTTATGGTTTTAGACAAGCAAAAGCAAATTAAAGATGAAGAATATGGAACTAATTATTTTTTAAAAGCATTTTTAGGTGCAAGTATTGTAACCAATGAAAGAGATATGACTAAATATTTTATACAAGCTACTGAAAATTTTGTCAGAAGAGCAATCGCAGATGATGCAGAACTAGCCGAAAAGGTAAGAAGTAGTATAAAAAGTAAGTTGGATGAAAGTACTTCAATTAATTTAGATGAATTAGGGAACGAATTATTCTCACATAATCCAATGTTAAAAGATAGCTTTATATGTGATTTAAAGATGAAAGCCATTCCAGAAAACGTAGCAGTGGATAAAATTTATGTGGATAAAAAGCTTAAGAGAGTAAGATTAAATATTGATAGAGAAATTGATATGTATATTAATAAAGATACTTATAGCAATAAAAATAAATTTGAAGTAGTGAGAAATGGTGATGGATCAATAAATTTAGTTATTAAAAATGTTATTAACTATATAGAAAAGTAGTGGAGGGAGACAATACATGGAAGAAAAAATCAAAAAAGAACTAGCATTATATAGATTAAGAGAAATAGAAATTGAAGATATGAAGCTTAAAATTGAAGAATTGAAAGTGGGAGAACAAATTGGAGCATCTAATTTTGATGAAAAAGTTCAAAGTTCAATAAACTGTAAAAATAATGATTATATAATGAATCAAATTGAAACACTAGAGAAAAAAATAAAATTATATGAGATTTCAAATAGAAGAGTTGATAATGCATTAAAAGTTTTATCTGATGCAGAAATTCAAGTAGTTAAAATGCTATTAATAGAAAAAAATAGTATTTCAGAAACTAGTAAAAAATTATTTAGAAGCAAGAGACAAATATACTATATCTTAAAACAAGCGATAAAAAGAATTAAAATTGTATAGATATTGCACAAAAATTTCAAAGATATTGCACAAAAATTGCACAAAAATGTAACTCTAATGTAAAGTTTAGTATGTTATAATGTAAGTGGTTAAAAAAGCATTTAGAGAAATCTAGATGCTTTTTATGCTTAACTTTAATAATATGACAGAGATTTCAAAAAGCTAAAATAAAGGCAGTATAAGCATACAAATATTAGTTCCAGTAGATTATTAATTCAATAAGCTACTGGTTATTTTATATAAAAATGGAAGTGAGTAGATGGAAAGTATTTATGTTGTTTTAGTGTGTGCAAGATGCAAAAAGACTATTATAGTTCTAAAAGATGATGTTGAAGATACAATGAATAAAAATAAATATCTTGCATGTACTCATTGTGGAAGCAAAAGAGTGTTTAAAGAAAATGAAACTAATGATTTAAGAGAATGTATGAGCCATAATTATTATAAAAGAGTACATGGAGCAATAAGGCAGGTGAGACAAGAATGAATTTTGTTGAACCGATACGTGATGTAGATATATTTCACGATATTCAAGCTACTTTAAAAAAAGAAAATATTAGAAACTATGTTTTAATAATGACAGGAACATATACTGGTTTAAGAATATCGGATATATTAAAACTTAAAGTAAAAGATGTTAAAAATAAAAAATATATTGATATACGAGAAAAGAAAACTGGAAAAAGAAATCTAATAGAAATAAACCCATTATTAAGAAAAGTGTACAAAGAGTATTGTTGTGATATGGATGATGAAGATTACTTAATTAGAAAAAGTAATTTAAACAAAGCGATATCAAGAAATAGAGCTTGGAGAATAATGAAAGATATTGGAGATAGATTTGGAGTTGATAATTTAGGCACACATACCTTAAGAAAAACATTTGGCTATCATTACTATAATCAAACAGGAGATATTGCTACATTAATGCAGATGTTTAATCATTCTAAAGAATCAATAACATTAAAGTATATTGGAATAACACAAGATAAAATGAATCAAGCAAGAAGAGATTTTGAAATATAAATCTTTTTTATTTTACACAAAAGTAAACACAATGAGGTAACGTTAACTAAGATAAATACAAAAGTTACTTAAAGCAAGAAAAATAAAACAATTAAGAGGACTTTTAAAAAGTTAACACAATATGAATTATGTTTATAAATAAAGGCAAGAGAAGGTGAATTAGTGAATGAAAAAATATATAAATGGTTATTGGATTTAATAGACAATGATAAGCTTTCGAAGTTCTATACATCTAAAACTATTTGGAGACCAAAGAGATCAGAGATATTAAAGCGTGATAACTATGAATGTCAAGAATGTAAAAAGCTTGGTAAGTATTCGGCAGCAACAACAGTACATCATATTAAACATCTTAAACAGTATCCTTTATTAGCATTGGCAGATAGTAATTTAGAGTCAGTGTGTGATGAATGTCACAATATATTACATCCTGAAAAACATAAGAAATACATTCCTAAAGTGCCAATAAATAAAGAACAATGGTGATACCCCCGGGTCAAAAAAATGAAAAAATTCTAGCTGATGGGAAACCGGGGAGTAGGCAAGACAAAACAACAAAAATTGAATTCCGTATGAGGGGGTCGCACCTGCACCCAAAATATACGGTGCAAATGTTTGAAATGAGGTGGTGATTTTGAATGAAAATGAAAAAGTAACAAATTATGAAAAAGCCGAAGTTGATTATATTTCTGGAATGACTTATAAAAAAATTGCAGAAAAATATAGTGTATCTATTAACACAGTGAAATCATGGAAAAAAAGATACAAATGGACACGTGATTGCACCACAAAAGAAGGGTGCAACAAAAAAAGAGTGCAAGCTTTGGGAAATAATTTATATGATGATATAAAAGCTGATTTACTTAAACAATTAGAAGCCAATGGATCATATGGAAAACACTACGAAGATTTAATAAATGATTATATGGAGTTATGGAATACAAAAAATAAATTATTCTTGGATATTAAAGAGCGTGGTGTATCTATTGAATGGAGTAATGGAAAACAATTCAGTATAAAGAAAAATGATAGTATTGGAGAAGTAAATAGAACTAGTGCTCAAATGCTGAAAATTCTAGATACATTAAGATTAGTACCTCCAAAGATACAAGAAGATGATGACTATGATATTTAATAAATATATTGATGAATATATTGAATTAGTTGAAAAGAATAAAATTATAACTAATGAGGATATAAAAAAATCAATTAAACTTGTTAAAGAAAAATTATCAGATTCAAGAGTAATAATAGATCATGAGAAAATAGAAAAGGCTATTTCAAAAATGGAGGAATACTTCCCATTTAAATTATTGCCATGGGAGAAATTTATAGTTGGTCTTATCCATTGCTATTATGAGGATGATACATTAGTCTTTGATACATTCTTTCTATATATGGGTAGAGGTGCTGGGAAGAATGGTTTTATTTCTGCTATATCGTGGTATTTAACTACAGGATTTCATGGAATAAAAGAATACAATATTGACATTGTAGCAAATAGTGAGGATCAAGCTAAAACATCATTTGAAGATGTATACAATGTTATTGATGATAATAAAAAACTAAAAAAAGCTTTTTATCACACAAAAGAAAAAATAATATATAGAAAAACAAGATCATATTTAAAATTTAACACTTCAAATGCAAGGACTAAAGATGGACTTAGACCAGCCTGCATAATATTTGATGAAATTCATGAATATGAAAATTATGATAACATAAAAGTTTTTAAATCTGCATTAGGTAAGAAAAAGCATTGTAGAACATTTATGATTTCAACAGATGGATATGTAAGAGGTGGTGTACTTGATGATTATTTAGAGATGTCTAAATCAGTCCTAAATGGTGAAAATAAAAAAAGTAGATTATTTCCGCTATTATATCATCTAGAAGATAAAAAAGAAGTTGATAATAGAGAGCTATGGGAAAAAGCTAATCCGTCATTAAGATATTTAAAAAATCTTCAGATAGTAATGGATCAAGAATACATTGATATGCAGACTAATGTTCAGCTTTATACTGAATTTATGACTAAAAGAATGAACATTCCAGAAGGAAATAAGGATAAAGAAGTTACGTCATGGGAAAACATTTTAGCAACTAATCAAGAAATACCAAATTTAAAAGGTGCAACTTGTAGAGTTGGTATAGATTATGCTAAAACAACTGATTTTGTGTGTGCGGGACTTCTTTTTAAATATGCTGAAAAATATATATGGCTAAGTCATACATGGGTTTGTAAGGCAAGTAAGGATTTGAAGAGAATAAAAGCTCCACTTGAAGAATGGGAAAAGCAAGGGCTATTAACTTTTATTGATAAGGCAGAAGTACATCCAGATATTCCAGCTGAATGGCTTGCAAAACAAGCTAGTAAATATAATTTAACTATTTTGGGTATGGATAATTTTAGATATACATTGTTAGCAAAATCACTTAGAGCAGTTGGATTTGATACAGATAAAAAAGGGACTAATAATATAAAACTTACAAGACCAAGTGATCAGATGAAGATATACCCAATAATTAATAGTGCCTTCACAAATAAAAATATTATATTCGGAGATAATCCACTTATGAGATGGTATACAAATAATACATGCTTACATCCTGAAAAATATGATAATTATACATTTTCCAAAATAGAACCTAAAAGTAGAAAAACAGATGGATTTATGGCTTTTGTTGCATCAATGTGCACTGACATTGATAGTTTACCAGATAGTGCTTTGGTTGTTGATTATGAGGATTTTGGAGTTTATACATATTAATAGATAAGAGTATATGATAAAAAGCTTTAAATAATGAGGCTTTTTTTATTTTATACAGAAAGGGGGTGAATTTTTGGGTATTGTAAAATTTTTAAGGGATTTATTTGGCTCAAAAGATACAATTTATCTCAATGAACATCTTGATAGTATATGCACTAATTTGGCTATAGATTCATTTGCACTACAGGTAGGAGTAAATATTATTGCTTCATGTATTGCAAAATGCGAATTTAAGACATTTGTTAGAAAAAAAGAAGTTAATCAAGATGAATATTATTTATGGAATGTAGAACCTAACCAAAATCAAAACAGTACAGAATTTTTACAAGAATTACTAAGTAAATTGATTATTGAAAATGAAGTTCTTGTTATAGAAGTAAATGGTCAACTTATTATAGCAGATTCATTTTATCGTGAAGAATTTGCAGTTAATGAAGATTATTTTGAACAAGTAACAAGAAAAAACTTTTCATTCAATAAGAGATTTTATATGCGTGATGTTTTATATTTTCGTTGTAATAATGAAGACATAAAGAAGTATTTTGACAATTTAATGTTTGGATACAATGAATTAATAAATCTTGCACAAGGCAAATATAAACGTGCTGGTGGGAGAAAAGGAATCGTAAAAAGAGATACTACAGCTACAGGTAATGAAGAAGAAAAGAGAAGAATAACTAATTTGTTTGAAAATCAATTCAAAAATTATTTTGATGCAGAAAATGCAGTTGTTGACTTACCACGAGGTGTGGAATATACAGAAATAACTGGAGAAGGAAGTAAAAAAAGCAGTAATGAACTTGGTGATATTACAAAATTATTAGATGATGCATTTATAAGAGCAGCACAAGCTTTAAAGATACCACCTAGTTTATTAAAAGGTGATATTGCAGATATAGAGAAATTAACAGATAACTTTTTGACTTTCTGTATAGATCCTTTGGTTGACCTTATTCAAACTGAAATTAATCGCAAAAGATATAGGAAAGATAATTTCTTAAATGGAAGTTATTTGTATATAGATACAACAACTATTAGGCATCTTGATATATTCAGTATTGCTGAAAAAATTGACAAACTTATATCTACAGGAATGTATAGTATTGATGAGTTAAGAAAGAAACTTAAAGATACAACTTTAAATACAGATTGGAGTGAAAATCATTGGATTACAAAGAATTATCAAGGAATAGATCAAATTGATTCGGAGGGAGGTGAGAACAGTGAATAAAACATTATTTAGTATTAGACAACAAGCTGAAAATCATAATGCATTAGATATCTATATATATGATGATGTAAAAGGAGATTCTTATAGCTGGTGGACTGGTGAAAAGCAAGAAAGTGAAACAAGTGCTAATTACATAAAACAAGTACTTGAAAGTAATCAAAATGCTACAGAAATTAATTTATATATTAATTCATATGGTGGTGAAGTCAAAGAAGGTTTAGGCATTTATAATCAATTAAAAAGACATCCAGCACAAGTTAATGTATATATTGATGGATTTGCATGTAGTATAGCTTCAGTAATTGCTATGGCAGGAGATAAAGTCATAATGGGTACTAATGCTCTTATGATGATACATCATGCATCTATGGGAGTATGGGGAAATGCAGAAGAATTAAGGAAGGCTGCTAATGATGTTGAAGTTATTGATCAAGCAAGTTGTTCAAGTTATTTGACAAAAGCAGGTGAAAAACTTGATGAAGATACATTGAAACAATTACTTGATAATCAAACTTGGTTAAATGCAAACCAATGCCTAGAATATGGATTAATTGATGAAATTGCAGGACAAGAAGACAAAACTGTTGAAGAAGCACAGCAAAGATTTAAGCAAAGTGTACAGGCACAAATAATGCAGATTAAAGAACCTATTATTGAAGTACCTAAACAATTTATAAAACAAAAATCAAATTATGAATTAATAAGACAAAAATTTATGAAGAAAGAAGGAATATAACAATGAAATCAAAAGATATATTAAAAGAAGAATTAACACAAAAATTTAGTACAGCAATGCAAAGTGATAATCAAGAAGATATGGTTAACGCATTTGTAGAATTTGCTACAGGAGTACAACAAGATGTACTTGATGATTTTAAAGCATATCAAGAAACACAAGATAAAGATATTCTTCAAAAGAGAGGATTGCATCAATTAACACAAAAAGAAACTAAATTCTATCAATCATGGATAGATGCTGCAAAGGCTTCAAATCCTAAGCAAGCAATTACAGATTTAGATATAGCATTACCATTTACAGTTATTGATAATGTAATGGAGGATTTAAAAGTAAATCATCCATTATTAAATTTAATTGATTTTGAGAATATGACAGCTGTTAAGAAGATGCTTTACAATAAGCAAGGCAAACAATTGGCAACGTGGGGGAAAATTACTGAAGCGGTAACAAAAGAATTAAGTGGGGCAATTGGTGAAATAGATGTGACCCTTAATAAATTATCAGCATTTATGCCAGTAGCAAAGGATATGTTATCAGCAGGTCCTCAATGGTTAGATGCATATGTAAGAACAATTCTTTCTGAAGCTATTGCTTATGGGCTTGAAGATGGAATAATAAATGGTACAGGAAAAGACCAGCCTATTGGAATGATAAGAGATATTCATGAAGGAGTATCTGTTTCATCTTCTACTGGATATCCAGCAAAAGCAAAAAAGGCATTAACAGAATTATCTGATACTGCTATAGGAGAATTATTTGCAGAGCTTGCTAAAGATCCAATAGATTCAACTAAATCAAGAACAATAAATGCAAATGATATTGTATTTATTTGCAATCCATTTGATTACTATAAAAAAGTTCTTCCAGCAATTAGATCAATAAAGAAACAAAATTATGTATTAGGTATTGTAAATGATCCTTTCGAAATTCCTAATATAATTCAATCAGACCAAATGGCAGAAGGTACAGCAGTTTTAGGTCTTGCAAGCAAATATAAAATGGGACTTGGAAGTGGTTCAAATAAAGGGGGGACTATTGAATATTCTGATGAATATAAGTTCTTAGAAGATCAAAGATATTACTTAGTTAAATTACTTGGTAATGGACGAGCTACTTCAGATAATGATTTCTTATATATTGATATTAGTGGCTTAACACCAACAGTTAAAGAAGTTACTGTAAAGGGAACTGTAAAAACTAAAGAGCAAGCTTAATTGAGGTGACATAAATGTCAGAAGATGATTTAAAAACTTTATTGAAAGATGTAAAAGATTATTTGCGTATTAGTTGGGAAGATGAAAAAACAGATAAGAATCTTAATGGCATGATAAAAAGAGGAATGGCACGTCTTACTAATATAGCAGGCGTGTCCTCTTTAGATTTTATTGAAGAGGATTTACCAAGACAATTGCTATTTGATTATTGTCGATATGCAAATTCGCAAGCACTTGAAGTATTTGAAACAAATTTTCAAAGTGAATTATTAAGTCTGCATATTAATACACAGGCGGAGTTGATTAAAGATGAAACCGAAAGTTAATAATATAGAGTTTATTGCATTTGCAGATGGCATTTGTGATATATATATCCAAAATGATGACAATGTTGAACCTAATTATAAATATAAAAGGCTAGGATTTTCAAAGAAAATATTAAGCTACAATAGATATTTTGCAAGTAATTCAGTAAATAGCAAAATAAGTAAAGTTATAAGCATACCATTAGTAAGTGGAATTGATGCACATGATACTGTAAAAATAGATAATGTTGAATATGATCTTATATTAGCTCAAGAAATATATATATCTAATCCACCAAGTATTACACTATCTTTAGAAAAGAAGGAGTGATTGCATGGCTAATTTAGATTATTCCTGTTTAAACAATTTACAAAAGAAATTAAATGAAATGGGAAGAAAAGGGGAAAAGATACTAGGGCAGGCAATTGAAAAAGGGGCAGAGCCTATATTACAAGAAATGAAGAAAACATCATCTTTTAGTGATAGAAGCGAAAGACTTAGGAATGGCTTGTCTATAAGTAAACCATCAAAAGAAAAAGGTAAAAAGATAGTTAAAATAGGTATAAATAAAGATGATAATAGTGAAATATTTTATGGGAAGTTCATAGAATATGGAACTACTAATGGAACGAGAAGTATAAGTGCTAAACCATTTATGAGACCAGCATTAGAAAATAAAAAGAATGAAGCAATAGAAATAGCAAAATCTGAAATAAGGACAGCATTAGATTTATGATAATTGAAGAATATATAGAAAATTCTCTAAATAAGTATGATTTTCCAATTAAACATAAGTTTTATGATGGTAAAGCAGATACCTATATTACCTATTTTGAAATGAATAATTTTGATGATGATTATTCAAATGATGAAGCTGAAACAGAAGTACATTCGTTACAAATAGATTTTTTCAGCAAAAATGATGTGAAAATAATAAAAAAAGAAATTCAAAAAACACTTAAAGCAAATTTTGAAGGACTTACAATGTTAGATTTAACTGAAACTAATAGTAAGATTAATCATATTTGCTATAGGTGTTATTTTTATGAAAATAAGGAGGATTAAAAATGGCGAGAATTAAAGGAGCAAATAACTTTCATTTGGCCCCAATAACAGAAAATACAGAAGAAAACTATGCTGCAGGTGCACCTGTTAAAACAGAAAGGCTTACATCTATAAGTGTAGATAGTAAAGTAGATAGTGAGACTGTATACTCAGATGATGAAGTTGAAGAAGATGTTTATGGAGCAATCGAAACTACTGGTAAAGTAGGTCTTAATTATTTAACAAATGAAACCAAGCTTAAATTATTTGGCGGAGAAATAGATGCAGATGGAGTATATTATCCTCCAAGCCAATTTGAAGTGAAGCATCATGCAATGTTATTTAAAGCACCAACAACTCAAGGAGCAAAATATGTTTGTTATTATGATGTAGTTTTTGAGTTACCAAGCTTTAAAGCAGAAACTGCTGAAGATAAACCAAAGATTCAAGGGGTAGAGCTAAGTTTTAAAGCATATAAAAATAAAAAATTAGATACTCATTATTGTGATCTTGATACAACAAGTAAAAATGCAAATGCAGAAGTTGCTAAGAAATGGTTCACAGAGGTGAGAACAGAAAAAGCTAAAACTGTAACACCAACTATAGATGGTGAATTAAAGTAAAGAGTAATTATTTAAAGGCTAGGTAGTAACATCTAGCCTTTTTGAATTTGTTAATATTGGAGGAAGTGTAATGGAAAGAAAAAATATAGAAATTATATTAGAAATTAATGGAGAAGAAAAAATATTTACTTGCACTAAGGTTAAAGGAATATTACTTAGAAAGACTGCTGCAATAGTAAAAACATTTGATAAAATGTCAGAACAATTAAATGAAGAGGAATTAGATGAATTAGTTGATTATGTTGTTGATGTATTTGGAAAGAAATTTACAAGAGATGAGTATTACAATGGAACAGACATTGAGGATATTGTTGGAAATATTCAAAGTGTTGCACAAAATATTATAGAGATGGCAAGCAGTAAAATAAAAAACTAATTGAGGGTGAAGATAATTCACCCAAAAATGAAAGTTTAGAATTAGAAGATGATAGATTGCATGAGTTGTATTCTAATTTTGAATTAATGTTATTGGCTGTATATAGTAATGGATTAGAAAGTGGACAAAGCTTAGAAAGTTTAGATAATATGGATTTTTTATATTTTATAGATATATTAATATATAGAAAATTTAAGGAAAAAGATGATGGAGAATATATTGACAATTTAATGTTATAAGAAAGGAGGGGGAAGCATGGCAGTAGATGAAATGGTCATAAAGTTTGGGATTGATTCATCAAATTTTGAGGGTGGATTAACCAAGATAAATTCAGGAATGAAATTATTGCAGTCAGAATTTAAAGCTAGTAGTCAAGGGCTTGAAGGCTTTGGGAATGATACACAAAAACTTGCAAATAAAAGTGAATACTTAAACAAGGCTATTGAATTGCAAAAATTAAAAGTAAAGCAATTGCAAGAGTCTTATAATAAATCAAAGACTGAAACTGGAGAATTTTCTAAGAGCACTATGGATGCTGGTGTAAAAGTAAATAATGCTGTTTCATATCTAGCAAAAATGGAAAATGAATTAAAACAAGTGGATTCACAGCTAGAGAAAGCAGAGAAAAGTTCTGATGAAACAGGAGGTGCATTTAGTAAGCTAGGTGAAAAAGTAAAAAGTGCATTTAGTGGAATGGGAGAATACATTAAAAGAGGTATTGGTCTTGCTATAGGTGGTGATATTTGGGATAAAGCTAAAGAAGGTTTTACTTCTATAGTGACATTCTCAAGTGATTTAAAAGTAGCATTAAATGGATTACAGAGTTCAACTGGTGCAACAGATAAAGAAATGTCTGCGTTAAAACAGACAATGGTGGATATATATAATGATAACTTTGGAGAAGGATTTGAAGATATATCTAATAGTCTGGCGACAGTTAAGCAACAAACAGGAGCTTCTGGGGAAGAATTAAAGAAAATGACTGAAAATGCATTACTATTAAGAGATACTTTTGATATGGATGTTACTGAAAGTGTTAGGAGTGCTAATATGTTAATGCAACAATTTGGTATGACATCTGATGAAGCTTATAATTATATAGCTCAAGGAGCACAGAATGGTCTTGATAAGAATGGTGATTTATTAGATAGTATAAATGAATATTCAGTTCATTTTAAACAACTGGGATTAGATGCTGATGATATGTTTAATATGTTATCTAATGGAGCTAAAAGTGGAACATTTAGTGTTGATAAACTTGGTGATGCTGTTAAAGAATTTGGAATAAGAGTTAAGGATGGAACTGCTGATGAATCATTTAAACAACTTGGATTAAGTGTTGACGAAACAAAAAACAAATTTGGACAAGGTGGGGAAGTTGCTAAAGAGGCTTTAAAAAATGTAACGACAGCATTATTTAATATGAAAGATCCAATACAACAAAATAATATAGGAGTTCAATTATTTGGGACAATGTGGGAAGATCTTGGAGCAAAAGGAGTTTCTGCATTAACAAATATGAATGGAAGCATTAATGGAACAAAAGATGTTCTAAATAGTATAAATCAAGTTAAATACAATGATATAGGTTCTGCATTTGAAGGAATAAAAAGGAATATAGAGACATCTGTTTTAGTTCCCATAGGAGATAAAATGTTACCTAAATTAAATGAATTAGGTCAATGGTTCAAAACTAATATGCCTACAATAAAAACAAGTTTTTCAAATGCGTTTGATCAAGTATCACCAATACTTGATGGAGTAGGGGGAGCATTTACATTATTATTAAGCAATGTTAATTTAGTAATTCCAGTAGTAGCTACACTTGGAAGCGCATTTGCAACTTTAAAAATAGTTGCTATAGTAAATAATACAATAACATCTATTAAAAATTTGAAAAATAATGTTGCAAATACAATAAGCACAGTAAAGACTTTAAGCGCTAATTTAAAAATGGCTGCTACAAACGCATTAAATTTTAGCAAGAATATAGCAACTGGTACTAAAAACTTAGCAAGTAATGCGTGGAAAAGCGGAACTACTATAATAAAAAACATAGGAACAGCAATGCTAAATGGTGCAAAAGCAGCAGGAACATTTGCGTTAAATTTAGGCAAAACAGCATTAGCATTTGCTAAAAATGCAATACAAGCTGGAATAGCTACTGCAAAAATGGTAGCACATAAAGTAGCAACATTAGCATGTAGTGTGGCAACAAAAGCAATGTCAATTGCTCAAGGAGCATTAAACTTAGTAATGAGTTTAAATCCTATTGGATTGATTATAATAGGAATTACTGCCCTGATAGCAACTATAGTATTATTATGGAATAAATGCGAATGGTTCAGAAATGCAATAAAAGTATTTTTTGAAGTTAATAAAATTATGTTTCAAGCTTTATGTGAAGCTTTAAAAGTTGCGTGGGAAGGTTTTAAAATTGCATTTAAAGCAGTATGTGATTGGTTAAAGCCATACATAGAAGTTATTTGGAATGCGATAAAAACCACTTTTGAAATAGTAGTAAATGCATTAAAAACAACATGGGAAGGATTTAAAGTTACATGGACAACAGTAGCACAAGCAATAAGTACAACATGGAATACAATAACAAATGCAATTAGAACAGTATGGACAACTATATGTGTAGCTTTGAGTACAGCGTGGAATACATTTAAAAGTGGATTTGATACAGTAACTAATGGTATATCAAGTGCATGGGCCGCAGTAACAGGAAAAATAACTAGTGTATGGGATTCTGTATGCTCAAAAGTAAGATCAGCATGGGAGGGAATAAAAGCGCCTTTCAAAAGTGTAGTAGATTGGATAGGAAACATATGGCAAGGAATAAAATCGAAATTTAAGCTACCTCATTTTACTGTTAGTGGTTCATTGAATCCACTTAAATGGGGGGACGAAGGGACTCCAAGTATAGGCGTTCAATGGTATGCGAAAGGTGGTATTATGACAGATCCTACAGTGTTTGGAATGAATGGAGCAAATGCAATGGTAGGTGGAGAAGCAGGAGAAGAAGCGATACTGCCATTAGATGGATTTTATAAAAACTTAGATGATATGCTTAATGATAAATTAGGCAGTGTTATTGATAAGATAGGTAACAGACCAGTACAGATAACAACATTAATAAATGTTGATGGACGTCAAATAGCAAAAGCTACAAGTAGATATATGGATGAGGAATTAGCTTTTAATAGCAGTAGGGGGTAATTGGTATGTCTAGTATATTTTTAAATAATAAAGATAGTTTTAAAGATTTTAAATTATTAATAGAAAATA
>OCAO01000466.1_pt1 | contig 14335 bp, 11 predicted proteins | sample 1477151 | NCBI WGS metagenome assembly OCAO01 (sample SAMEA2580298, study PRJEB22360) | human gut metagenome | biome: human gut; feature: human-associated habitat; material: faeces | place: Denmark | collected 2008/2010 | reverse complement strand
TGATCACAGTGGACAGGCTTACCCTGCAGATCGTTCTGATGAAGATCCAGGGGTACAGCACTCGTGAAATAGCCAGGTATCTGAAGATTACCGAAAAGGCGGTTTACAGGCGTATGGACAGGCTGAAAGAAAAAGTAAAGAAGATCTTCGAGTAATTCATGATAATCACAAAGCAGGGTGTGAGAACAATCTCCGCCCTGCTTATCATTTTAGTTAGAAAAAATAAAACTTTTGTCAAAACCAGTATTTAAAAATTTTATCAGTAATAAAGTGCAGAATGCTGTTTGGATTGCTGTTTTTATGCAACTATTTCTTGTTGCTATTGACAAAATCATTTTTAGAGGTTAAAATTATAACAGTGTTATATATCACTGTTATATAGGGGGTGTGCAAAATAAACGGAAATGGAACGACTTTAGAAAATATCCACTGGGCAGCGAAAGCAGAATTTTTAGAAAAAGGATATAAAGACGCTTCCCTGCGGAATATTGTGAAATCCGTGGGAATGACTACCGGAGCCTTTTACGGATATTACAAAAGCAAAGAAGAACTTTTTGAAGCCATCGTTGGTGAGCATTACGAATATATTCGCAATCGCTTTATAAAGGCACAGCAGGATTTCGCCGAACTACCAGCTGCCAGGCAGCCGGAAGTCATGAGTGATATTTCGGGAATCTGCATGTACGATATTCTCTATTATGCGTATGAACATTTGGAGGAATGTAAACTGATCCTCTGCTGTTCGGAAGGAACAAAATTTGCCGGGCTAATTGATGAAATGGTGGAGATTGAAGTGGAAGGGACTCATGCCTATCAGGAGGTTTTAAGGAAGCTTGGAAGGCCCTCTCCGCATATCGATCCTTCGCTGGAGCATATTCTGATCACCGGAATGTTTCATACTTTTTTTGAATTGATCATCCACGAAATGCCGCTCAAAGATGCCGAAAACTACGTTAAAGAAATGCGCGCCTTTTATACAGCAGGATGGATGAAAATTATGGGGCAGTAATGCCTTATAATTTTTGTTCGACAGTTAGCTATAGCTAACCTAAATTCGGATATTGTAAGAACATAGACGTGTTCTCTTTATCATAAACACAAAGAAAAGGAGGAATTTTTTTGAAAAAGCAATCCAATTTATCACGCCTGCTGGGAATTGCAGGCAGCCATAAGTACCTGACCTATGCTTCCTGGGTGCTTTCTGCCATCAGTGCCCTGATTGCTCTGGTACCATTCTATTACATCTGGAAAATGATCAAGGAAGTATTGGAGGTGGCACCGAATTTTGCCCAGGCACAGAACCTGACCGGTAATGGCTGGATGGCAGTATTGTTTGCGGTTATAGCGGTGCTTGTCTACATAGCAGGGCTGATGTGTTCCCATTTAGGGGCATTTCGTATTGCCACAAACCTGCGTATCCAGACCATGGAGCATATTGTTAAGCTTCCTCTTGGATTTGCCGAGAGTTTTGGCAGCGGAAAACTGCGCAAAATCGTCAACGAATCCAGTGCAGCCACCGAAACCTATCTCGCTCATCAGCTTCCCGACAGAGCCAATGCCATTGCAACCCCCTGCGGTCTTTTGGTGCTGTTGTTCGTGTTTGACTGGAGACTGGGACTGTTGAGCCTTGTTCCGGTTGTGCTGGGCTTTCTGATTATGATGGCAATGACCGGAAAGCAGATGCAGGAAAAGATGAAAGAATACCAGAATGCGCTGGATGATATGTCCAATGAAGCGGTAGAATATGTCCGCGGGATTCCGGTGGTAAAAACCTTTGGCCAGACGATCTTTTCCTTTAAGAAGTTTAAAGACTCCATTGACCGGTATAAAGTATGGGTGATCGCTTATACCAAACAGCTTCGGACGCCGATGATGTTCTATACAGCTGCGATCAACGGAGTTTTTGCCACACTGATCGCCGGAGGACTGTTGCTTACACAAGAGGGTGTGACTTCCGGTTTCTTACTGGATCTCATTTTCTATATCATTATTACGCCGGTTATCTCTGTTACACTGACACGCATCATGTTCCAAAGTGAAAATGCCATGATCGTAGATGACGCTTTACAGAGAATTGACAGCGTTTTGCATTTGAAGCCTCTGGAGGAAACTAAACACCCAATGCACCCGCAAAATGCTTCCGTGGAACTGAAATCGATTCATTTCAGCTATGATGGAGAAAAAGAAGTATTAAAAGATATTTCACTGACCATTCCTGCAGGACAGACGGTAGCTTTTGTAGGCCCATCCGGCGGTGGAAAAACAACCCTTGCCAACCTGATTTCCAGATTCTTTGATCCACAGAGCGGAATGGTAAAAATCGGTGGTGTTAATGTGAAAGACATCCCGAAAGAGGAACTCATGAACACGGTGTCTTTCGTATTTCAGAACAGCCGTCTGATCAAGGCGTCCATTCTGGAAAATGTGCGTATGGGAAAACCGGAAGCTACCCGTGAGGAAGTTCTGGCTGCCCTTCATCACGCACAATGCGATGATATTCTGGCAAAACTCCCACAGGGTGTGGATACGGTCATTGGTACAAAGGGTGTCTATCTTTCCGGCGGTGAGCAGCAACGAATTGCCATTGCCCGTGTGATGCTGAAAAATGCTCCGATTATCATTCTGGATGAAGCCACTGCCTTTGCTGACCCGGATAACGAAAGCCGCGTACAGGCTGCTTTCTCAAAACTTTCCGAGGGAAAAACGGTGATTATGATTGCCCACAGGCTTTCTACCGTAACAAATGTGGATCAGATCTTTGTCATTTGCGACGGACAGGTTGCCGAGTGCGGAAACAGCCGTGAATTGCTTGCAAAAGACGGTATATTCAGCCGTATGTGGAAAAATTACCAGACTTCCGTGCAATGGAAGGTAACAAAGGAGGTGCAGTGATATGATCAAAAAACTGCAGAAAAAATATGCCCTGTCTGAACGGGGGGCAAAAGACCTGATCAAAGGATGCCTGGCCTGTGTCCTTCAGAATCTGTCTTTTATGTTCCCGGTAGGACTTTTATATTACCTGGTCAGCGATCTGATGAACGGGGGTGTCCCCGGTGGAAAAATTCCATTTTATGTGGCAGGCTGCGTGGTGTGTATCGGCCTGATACTGCTGACCACTTTCTTTCAATACAATGCCACCTATTTTGCCACTTACAAAGAAAGCGGCATCCGCCGTATTACTCTGGCAGAGCATCTGCGCAAAATCCCCCTTTCTTTTTTCGGGAAAAAGGATTTAGCCGATCTTACCAGTACGATTATGGCGGACTGTACCTTCCTGGAGCAGAGTTTTTCACATTTTATCCCTGAGCTTGCAGGTTCAATCATTTCTACGATCCTGATTTCCATCGGTCTGCTCTTTACGGACTGGCGAATGGCGCTGGCTGCCTTATGGGTTCTGCCGGTTGCCTTTGCGATTGTGGGATTTTCTGCTAAGATTCAGGAAAATCTGAACCAGAAAGCGATGGACGTGAAGATGGCCTGCGCAGACGGGATACAGGAGTGCATTGAAACGGTTCGTGACCTGAAAGCGAACAACGCGGAGCAGGCATATTTAAAAGGTCTGGAAAAGAAGATCCGTGCCGTGGAGCATCGTTCCATCCTCAATGAATTCGGCCTTGCTATTTTTGTGGTTTCCGCATCGCTGGTGCTGAAGCTTGGTATTGCAACGGTTGCACTGGTGGGAGCTGTTCTGCTCATGCAAGGGAGCCTCTCCGTGCTTACATTCTTTATGTTCCTTCTGGTAGTATCCCGTTTATATGACCCTCTGCAGGGCGCGCTCCAGAATCTTGCGGCAGTCATCAGTACACGAACCAACATTGCCCGAATGAATGAGATTCTCGATCATCCGATCCAGCAAGGCAGTGACAGGCTTTCCAATCATGGGTATGATATTGTCTTTGACCATGTTGGGTTTGCCTACAATACCGGAGAAACCGTATTGAAAGATGTTTCCTTTACGGCAAAACAGGGAGAGGTTACGGCTTTGGTCGGCCCATCTGGCGGCGGGAAAACAACCGTATCCCGGCTGGCTGCAAGGTTCTGGGATATTAACAGAGGAAAGATTACCGTGGGAGGCATGGATGTATCCCGAATAGACCCGGAAACACTGCTTTCTCTGTATTCCATCGTATTCCAGGATGTTACGCTGTTTGACAATACGATTCTGGAAAATATCCGAATCGGAAACAAAGACGCCACAGATGAACAGGTCATTGCGGCTGCGAAACTTGCCAATGTAGATGAATTTGCAGAAAAATTACCAGATGGATGGCATACCAATATCGGGGAAAATGGCTGTGAACTTTCCGGCGGAGAGCGCCAGCGCATCTCTATTGCCCGTGCATTTCTGAAAAATGCGCCGATCATTCTTTTGGATGAAGCTACTGCTTCCCTGGATGTGGAGAATGAAACTCTGATACAGACAGCCCTTTCCCGTCTGATCGCAGATAAAACCGTTCTGGTTATCGCCCACAGGATGCGTACCGTAGCCGGAGCAGATAAGATCGTTGTCCTTTCTGATGGTACAGTGGCAGAAGAAGGATCACCAAAGGATCTGGAAGAAAAGAATGGTGTATATGCCCATATGGTAAAACTGCAGACAGAAAGCCAGAACTGGAAACTTGCGTGAAGAAGGAAAAGGAGGTAGTGCAATGAAAAGGAACCAATGGAAGCAGGAGAATATCCGCCTTGGCACCCACGGGGAAGACTATGGAAGCTGGATGTCCAATCCTGTCTTTTACATCATTGGCGGAATCGGAGTTTTGGCCGCTGTGCTGGCTGTCCTCTCTTTTTATGTATTTCATGTCGCTGTTCTCGGTGTGCTGTTTGCCGTCATCACAATCGCACTTGTGGTTTTGCTGATCTGGATCACATGGATCAGGCGGCAGTATGCCTTTGGCGGTGGCAGAATCATGGAACAGGTTCACCGGGTTGTCCTCTCGCACCTAGACTATGACGGTGAGGGCAAGATTCTGGAAGTAGGTTGCGGCTCCGGAGCGCTGACAATCCGTGCGGCTCTGACATGGCCGAAAGCAAAAGTAATCGGTATTGATTATTGGGGCGCTGTGTACAATTACAGCAAGGCACTCTGCGAGAAAAATGCTGCAAGTGAGGGCGTGGCTTCCCGCTGTGTATTTCAGCACGGTGATGCGAAGCAGCTGGATTTTCCTGATGAGAGCTTTGATGTGGTCATCAGCAACTATGTCTATCACAATGTCATGGGTGCAGATATGCAGAAACTGCTGCTGGAAAGCCTGCGGGTATTGAAAAAAGGCGGCGTCTTTGCACTTAACGATGATATGAAACAAAAGATGTACGGTGACATGGAAGGTTTTGCGCAGAAACTGCGGGATATGGGGTATGAGGAAGTACGACTTGTTGATACCGCACAGGAAGCTTTTGGCGCCCACCGTCGGGCTGCCATGATGATGCTAGGTTCTTCCCGGTTGCTTGTCGGTAGAAAGTAATGTATCAAAACAGGAGGTTTGGCTATGTCCAAGTTAGGAGTCGTGGAGGATACACTGTTCGTCCCTATGCTGGGAAGAATTTATGCTAGTGAGCATTACCCGCAAATTTTATATGATAAAAAAGCATTGGAATTGAAAAAGAAGCTGCCTTCAGACTTGATTAAACAGAATATGCAGAGCCAGTATACCCTTTTGGCCTCTGCTTCCCGGTCTGCTAATATGGATCGGATTATTCGGACTTTTCTGGAACGCAGACCGGACGGTGTGATTGTCCAGTTGGGCTGTGGTCTGGAGACAACCTATCACAGATGTGATAACGGAAAGACACACTGGTATGCCGTGGATCTGCCTCATGTAATCGAATACCGGCGGGGACTTCTTCCCGAACCAGAGAGGGAATTATATATTTCCGGGGATGCCTTTGCAAAGGATTGGATCAAAAAAGTTCGCAATGATGTATTTGATGCTCCTATTCTCGTTACTGCAGGCGGGTTATTTCATTATTTTGAGGAACATAAGGTCATTGCCCTTCTGCGTATGATTGGGCAATTTGGAAATATGGAAGTTGTTTTTGATACGGTGAACAAAAGAGGAATGACCATGATGAAGAAAAAATATATGAAACAGGTCGGCCATGCCGATGCACAAATGTTCTTTTATGTGGATTCAGCGGAAGAACTGGCAGCAAAGATCGGGGGTAATGTGAAGGTGATTGCGGAGGAACCATACTATCGTTACATCCCTAAAAATGGCTTAAAGCTATCCACAAAGGTCAGTATGACAGTTTCTGATCAATTCAAGATGGTAAAGATGATACATCTAAAACTATAGTGGATATACAATATCAGAGAGATAGAAATTTATTGTCGAACGGAGTATTTTTACTGTTAAAGAGTTGGAGAAGAACAAAATAGGCGATATAATAAACAGTGGTTAGTTATTGCTGACCACTGTTTATTTAAAAGAGAAGATGATATCAATGGCCAAAAACACAAATAAGATGGCTCTTCCTCAAGGTTGCCATGCTTCATGGAACTGGTTTTGGTGCAGAAATCATTTTGTTCATCTTCTAAAAAGTGAAGCAAATTGTTTTGTTGAAGTAATGATCTCATTCATCGTGAGGAGCAGAGCCTATTTCTATTGTTTCATAAAAATTCAAAATCCAAATGGAGCATTTTTAACCTATTCAGAGTAGAAGGAACCATTTGAACTGTGATAAACTTAAATCATGCGGAATTCTTGTTTCGCAATTTTTTAAAAGTCATGGTTAGAAAAAGCTAACTACAATGGAGGTATGATAAGAATGAATACAAAAAGCAACAAGCTACAAGCGAAAGACCTAATCAATGTGGGCGTTTTTACTGCTATCTATTTTGTTATTTTCTTTGCGGGCATGATGTTGGGGTATATCCCTATTTTTATCCCGCTGCTTGGGTTGGTGTGCCCCATCTTGTGCGGTATTCCTTTTATGCTTTACTTAACAAAGATCAAGAAATTTGGAATGGTATCCCTGACCGGCATTATACTTGGATTATTGAATTTGATCATGGGAAGTGGGGTTTTAGTACTGGTTGCTGGGGTCATTTTTGGCATTTTAAGTGATTTGATTTTAAGAACCGGAAAATATCAAAGCTGGAAATGCACACTCCTTAGCAATGGGGTATTTTCCCTTTGGATCATGGGTTATGTCAGCCGGATGTTCCTCACTCGTACAGAGTTCTTTGCTTCGCTTGTAAGTAGCTATGGACAGGAATATGTAGACACACTCATGTCCTATACTCCTGGATGGATGTATCCGGTCCTGTTTGTTGTCACCTTTATCGGCGGTATTTTGGGCGCACTTCTTGGTAAGGCTGTCTTGAAGAAACATTTTGAAAAGGCAGGGATCGCCTGATGGATGCGGCGGTTAAAATGCTAGAATTTGAAAATAAAGCAGTTATTCCCACCGATCCAAGAACAAAACTGTTTTTGACTGTAACTGTCAGCACAATTATGATTACAGGAGGTACTGGCGGATTTATGAATTTTATCCGTCCGTGCCTCATGGCGTGTCCGATTATTTTTCTGCTCCTTTCTAGAAAATGGACCGCCGCAGCTAGATTTGCAGTTACATACGCTATTTTGTTTGTTTTGGAATTGACTGTGCTGCCACTGCTCACAGGTACATGGAATTTTATCTTGGGAGCCGCAATCGGGATCTATACGCACATGCTTCCTGGATTTATTATGGGATACTATCTTGTGAGCACCACAACAGTCAGCGAATTTGTTGCAGCTATGGAGCATATGCACATTCCACAGACAATCGTGATCCCTATATCGGTAGTGTTCCGCTTCTTCCCCACAGTCAAAGAGGAATATGCAGCCATTCGGGATGCCATGAAAATGCGTGGTATTACTACCCTTCGCAATCCTATGAAGATGCTGGAATACCGAGTTGTCCCTCTGATGATATCGATTGCCAAAATCGGAGAAGAACTGTCTGCTGCAGCTCTGACACGAGGGCTTGGAGCGCCGCAGAAACGGACGAATATTTGTAAAATCGGCTTTGCCCCTCTGGACATTTTCTTCTTTCTGCTGGCGATACCCTGCTGGGTCGGGTTCTTTATCTGTTAGGAGGAAGGCGTTTATGATAGAACTTCGTAATATTAATTTTCGTTATGCCGGGGGAACAGATGCCGGTAGACTAATGGACATTGACTTAACCATTCCAGACGGTCAGGTTGTCCTATTATGTGGGCAATCTGGATGCGGAAAAACGACTTTGACCCGGTTGGTGAATGGGCTGATCCCGAATTACTATGAAGGCGAGTTGAGCGGCGAGGTTCTGCTGGATGGAAAAAACATCAGCTCCCTTCCGCTCTATGAAACGTCCAAATATGTGGGTAGCGTTTTTCAAAATCCCCGCACGCAGTTTTTTACGGTGGACTCCACCAGTGAACTGGCCTTTGGATGTGAAAATCAGGGCTTGCCTGAAGAAGAAATCATTCAGCGGGTGAAATCGACTGCGGAGCAGTTTAATATGGACAATCTGTTGGGAAAAAATATCTTTTCTCTTTCCGGCGGAGAAAAGCAGAAAATTGCTTGTGCCTCTGTGTCGGCAAGTAATCCGCCCATCATCGTTCTGGACGAGCCATCTTCTAATCTGGATATGTCAGCCACAAAAGATCTGCGCCGGATGATCCAGATTTGGAAACAGCAGGGGAAAACAGTTATTATTGCAGAGCATCGGCTCTATTATTTGAAAGAGCTGATAGACCGTGTTATCTATTTAAAAAACGGAAAAATTGAAAAAGATTACTCGGCTCTGAATGCACTTAAACTGTCCGCGACGCAACAGACAGAAATGGGGCTGCGGCCTTTTGACTTGGGCGCGTTCCCTGTGACAGCACATCCTATTGCAAGCAGTGGTTCTATCAAATGTGAGAACTTTCATTTTGCCTACACAAGACAGAGGGATGCGCTGGATATTGACACCCTTTCGCTGCCACAGGCGGGCGTGATTGCAGTAATCGGCCATAACGGAGCGGGAAAATCCACTCTGGCTCGCTGTCTCTGTGGCCTAGAGAAACACTGCAAGGGCATTGTGAAAGTGGACGGGAAACCGTATAATAGGAAACACAGGCTGTCCCTGTGCTACATGGTCATGCAGGATGTCAACCATCAGTTGTTCACGGAAAGTACAGAGGAAGAAATGCTTATCAGTATGAAGGAATCAGCTTCTGATAAGGCAGACGCAATCCTTGAACGATTGGATTTGTTGCAGTTTAAGGATCGGCATCCGATGGCACTCTCTGGTGGTCAGAAGCAGAGAGTTGCGATTGCTACCGCCCTGATTTCAGAGCGTAAGGTTTTGGTGCTGGACGAGCCTACCAGTGGCTTGGATTTACAGCATATGAAAGAAGTGGCTGATGAACTTGTAATGATACAAGAGATGGGAAAGACCACTCTTGTCATCACCCATGATTATGAACTGATCGTCAGCTGCTGTACTCATGTTCTTCATCTGGAGCATGGTTGTGTACAGGAGCAATACGCTTTGGATGCCGCAGGTATGCAACGTCTCAAAGACTTTTTTATAGAAGCGAGGTGATTCCAATTTGAATCGAAGCGACCAATTCTTCTCACAGCAAAATATGAATTTACTATGCCGGGACGACTCCTGTTCTGTCTATCAGATGAAAAACGAAACAGGAGACGGGACGGCAACATACTATGAGGTGTATCCTGGAATTGGGGTTATGTATAACGACTTTCATATGGCCAGTTGTCCTCCGAGACATTTTGAAAGTACCCGTAATATCGGCATCCACCATTGCCGTGAGGGACGAATCGAATGGGAGGTAAGCAACGGAGCTTATCTTTATCTGGCATCAGGAGACATTATGCTGGAAAGCTCTGCAACAGAAAATAAGCATTGTAGTTTCCCGGTTAGCCATTATCACGGGATTACCATCACGATCTCTATTGATGAAGCCATTGCACAGAGCGGCGATTTTCTTGCCTTGTTCGGCGTCGATTTAGAGCAGATTGAAAAAGAGTTTGCACTGTCGGCAAGACCCTTTATCATGCACGGGAACTCTGTTCCAGATCATGTGATTTCAGAACTGTATCAGGTGCCGGAAAGCATTCGCTTGGAATATCTGCGGGTCAAGATTTTAGAGCTGCTTGTCACCCTGAAAACTGTTGATCCATCTTTGGTAGGGATTGATCGTCCTTATTTTTATAAGTCCCAGGTAGAGAAGGTTCGAGCAATTATGGCATTTATGATGAATGAACCGGAACACCATTTCACAATAGAGGAACTATCCCAGAAATTTGATATTTCGACTTCTGCGCTTAAACAGTGCTTTAAGGGTGTTTACGGCACGGCCATTTACACCTATATGCGAAATTACCGCATGGATATGGCTGCTTCTTTGTTATCACAGACCGATGAACCAATCACGGTAATTGCCGGAAAAGTTGGCTATACGAACACCAGCAAGTTTTCCGAAGCATTCAAAAAGATAAAGGGAAAAACGCCGCTGGAATATCGAAAAATAAAAATCTAAATGGAGCATAACCTGGCTGGACAGAGTGGCAGGCAACATGAATATCTGCAATACTTAAAGAGTATCAAGTCGATTGATACTCTTTATTATTTTGCTTAAGGAGGAAAGGAAATGAAGCAAAAAAGCTGGATTTCTATTGTGTTTTCCTTTGCTTCACAGTGCTGGGGCAAGATTGCCCTGTCCGTCATATGCGCGATCATCAGTGTAGTTGCCGGACTGATACCCTATTGGAGTGTTTACCAGATTATCACGCTCTTTATCGGTGGCTCACCTGTGATGGCAGAGGTTTGGAAGTGGTGCTGGGTCGGATTTATCGCTTATGCGATACGCTTCTTACTCTATGGTATTTCAACGAGCCTATCCCACATATCCGCCTACACTATTTTGGAAAATATTCGTTTGACTCTTGCCCGGCGACTGATGAAAGCGCCGCTGGGAACAGTCATCGGAGAGTCTGTGGGTAAGCTGAAAAATGTATTGGTAGACCGGGTGGAAACGATTGAGTTGCCGCTTGCTCACATGATCCCGGAGTGCATCTCCAACCTGCTACTCCCCGTGGCAGTCTTTGGCTATCTGGTCTGCATCGACTGGCGTATGGCGTTGGCGATGTTGGTAACACTGCCCTTTGTCCTGATTGCTTTTGCAATGATGATGAAAAACTTTAATAAGCTCTATGCCGATTACATGGAGTCCAATAACTATGTAAACGGTGTGATCGTGGAGTATGTGGAGGGTATCGAGGTCATCAAGGCGTTCAACCAGTCCTCCAGTTCCTACGAAAAGTTCACCAAGGCGGTAGAGTCCTTCAAAGACTACACCCTTAAATGGTATCAAAGTTCCTGGAAGGTGATGAACTTTGTTTCTGCTGTGTTACCATCCACCTTTTTGGGAACGCTCCCGATTGGTATGTATCTATACTGGAACGGTAGCCTCACGCCACAGGACCTTGCGATGTGTCTAATCCTCTCGCTGGGCATTGTAGGCCCGCTCATGAATTTTACTACTTATATCAATGAGACGAAGGCGATTGAATACGCAGTTCACGACGTGGATGAGCTGCTCCATGCAGAGGAATTACCTGACACTAAAAATACGGTAGATGTACAATCCAAGGACATTCAACTTCAAGATGTTTCATTTGCGTATGACAAAGAAAGCGGTAAACAGGTGCTTTCCCATATCGACCTGACAATCCCGGAGGGAAAGTTTACGGCGCTTGTCGGTCCGTCCGGTGGTGGTAAATCCACCATTGCCCGCTTGATTGCCCGCTTTTGGGATGTGAGCGGTGGGAAAATCACCATTGGTGGTGTGGACATTCGCAATATGCCGTTGGCCCAACTTGCCGATATCGTCAGCTTTGTTACACAGGATAACTTCCTGTTCAACTGCTCCATCAAGGAAAATATCCGGCTGGGAAACCCTTATGCTACGGACGAAGAAGTATATGCAGCTGCAAAAGCCGCCTGCTGTGATGAATTTATACAGAAATTAGACAATGGATATGACACGATGGCCGGAGATGCGGGGAACCGGCTTTCAGGTGGCGAGAAACAGCGCATCTCCATTGCCCGCATGATTTTGAAAAATGCCCCTATCGTGATTTTGGATGAGGCAACTGCGTTCACCGATCAGGAGAACGAAGAAAAAATCCAGCAGTCCATCGCTGCTTTGACAAAAGGAAAAACCTTGCTCGTAATCGCCCATCGTCTATCCACCATCAAAAATGCCAATCAGATTATCGTCCTGCAAAATGGGCAGGTTGAGAACACAGGTACTCATCAGCAGCTTTTAGATGGCGACTCTCTCTATAAGGATATGTGGGAGGCGCATATCGGAGCGCAGAACTGGTCTGCCGGTTCCGGGAAAGGAGGTAACTGATATGTTTCGGATTGTAAATCGACTGATCCAATGGACAGGAAAATATAAACGGCGTATTTACATCGGGTTTTTCTATGCCTTTATTCACAGCATTTTTGCTGCTATCCCTATTATGCTTGCTGCGAAAGGATTGAGTGCTGTTCTGGATGATTGGGGTGGCGTCAAGTCTTTGGAGAGCCAGGACATTTGGATCATGCTTGGGGCCATGATTTTAGCTGTATTGGGGCGATACCTGTTCTCTTATCTTCGAGCTATCACACAGGAAAGTGTCGGTTATGAAGCAACCGCTGACGAGAGAATACGGCTGGGAGATATTTTGAAACGGGTGTCGTTGGGCTTTTTCAGTAAGAACAATATGGGCGAACTGTCCGCAGCGGCTACAACCGACCTCTCGTTTATGGAAATGTTTGCCATGAATATGGTCAACACTGTTGTGAATGGCTATATCACCGTTATCGTCCTGATATTGTTCCTTGCATTTTATAGTCCTCTGGCGGGAGGAATTGCTTTGGCTGGTGTCCTTCTGTCTGCCCTGTTCCTCCATCTGTTGGAGGCACGCAGCCACCAAAACGCGCCTATTCATCAAAAGGCACAGGACGATATGGTGGAAAGTTCTATCGAGTATCTGCGAGGGATGCAGGTGGTGAAAGCCTTTAAGCAGGAAGGCGTATCTATTGCCGGTATCCGCAAAGCATACAACGACAGCAAGAAAATCAACATCAAAATTGAAGTGGAATATATGCCCTTCAACTGCCTGCACCTGTTTTCTCTGAAAGCTGCCTCCATTGCCATTGTAGCTGTGGCCGCTCTGCTGACCTATAACGGCAGTATGGAACTTCCTACCATGCTCATGCTGGATATGTTTTCCTTTATGATTTTCGGAAGTGTTGAGGCCATGAACAACGCCGCCCATGTATTGGAGGTCATTGATGCTACACTGGATAAACTGGACGGCATTGAACATGCCGACATTATAGACAAAGACGGGAAAGATATTTCTTTGCAGAACACAAACATTGCTTTCCGTGATGTGACATTCTCCTACGATAAAGTTCCTGTTTTGCGGAATATCAGCTTTTCCATCCCCCAGGGCAGCACTACGGCCATTGTAGGGCCATCTGGCAGCGGCAAGACCACGATTTGTAATCTGATTGCCCGTTTCTATGATGTGGACAGCGGCGAGGTCACAGTAGGCGGTGAGGATGTGCGAAACATGACCTGTGACAGTTTGCTCCGCAATATCTCGATGGTCTTTCAAAAGGTCTATTTGTTCCACGATACCATTGAAAACAACATCCGTTTCGGCAATCCAAGTGCAACGCAGGAAGAAATTATAGAAGCTGCGAAAAAGGCTCGGTGCCACGACTTCATTATGGCTCTTCCCGATGGATATGAAACGGTGATCGGCGAGGGTGGCTCTACGCTGTCTGGCGGAGAAAAACAACGCATTTCTATTGCCCGCGCCATTTTGAAAAATGCCAACATTGTCATTCTTGATGAGGCAACAGCAAGTATTGCCCCCGAAAATGAGCATCTGATCCAGCAGGCAATCAGTGAATTGACCATTGGAAAAACGGTTATCGTTATCGCCCACCGTCTGGCAACGATTGAACACGCTGACCAGATTTTAGTGGTGGATAAAGGTCAAGTTGTTCAAAAAGGAACACATCAGGAGCTTGTTCATCAGGAAGGACTTTATCGTCGTTTCATTACAATCCGTGAGCAGGCAGAGGGCTGGAGTATTGTCTGATAATTTGAGGGAGAAGCGCAATATGAAACTTCATGCGTCCGGGGAGGACTATCTGGAAACCATTCTTGTTCTTCAAAAGAAACTCGGTATGGTACGCTCCGTAGATGTGGCCCGGCACATGGAGGTGTCAAAGCCGAGTGTTTGTGTGGCGGTCAACACCCTGAAAGACGGCGGCTTTCTCACAATGG
>OCAO01000462.1_pt1 | contig 14489 bp, 13 predicted proteins | sample 1477151 | NCBI WGS metagenome assembly OCAO01 (sample SAMEA2580298, study PRJEB22360) | human gut metagenome | biome: human gut; feature: human-associated habitat; material: faeces | place: Denmark | collected 2008/2010 | reverse complement strand
CAATAAAAAAATTAGTAGCTTAAAAATTTAAGATTTTTATAGATTTATTTGTTGTGCTCTTTTTTATTTCAGTATTTAAATGATAATATTTATCATTTCTTTTCTTTTAGTTTTGCAATTCACTAATAATACATATAGAATTATTTAACATAAATAATATATATGACTATATAATGAATATTACAGTATGGGAGGGTGTTTTGGTATAGAAAAGATGGAGATGAAATTTTCAATAATATAATAAATAAGATGAAGCAAGGAGAAGAACTTAGCAAGCAGGATATTGTATCGTTAACGTTTACACCAATAATGGGTGGAAAGCTTAGTAAAAGTGATAAAATAATAAATGCGATTAGAATGGAGAAAATAAGTACAAATTCTTTGGAAAAGGTGTAGCTTTAAAAAAGGAAGCGAAAACAAAAATAGAAGATTTATATAATAAATTAAGTAAAATCCTTAATTAAAGAAGAAAGATAGTAAACATAACAATTGTTTTTGTTTGCTATCTTTTATTTATGGTATTTTCACTTTAAGGAAAATTTTATTATATCCTGTTGACTTGGAGTTCACTCAAAGATCTATAATAAAAATATCAAAAATAACAGGGGGCTTTAATTATGAATTTTGAAAATAAAAAAATCATTGTTGCATACTTTTCACATAAGGGAGAAAATTATTCAAACGGCAGGATTGTGGAATTAAAAATGGGAAATACCGCTACTGCTGCTCAAATGATTGCAGATTCAGTAAACGCAGATACATTTGAAATCAAAGCGGTAAATGAGTACCCGTTTGAGTACAACGCCTGCACTGAAGAAGCAAAAGCAGAGCTTAGAGATAACTCACGTCCGAAACTTGCGGAAAATATGGACATTTCTGATTATGACATAGTGTTTTTGGGCTATCCAAACTGGTGGGGAACAATGCCAATGGTAGTGTGGACTTTCCTTGAAAGTCATGATTTCAGAGGAAAAATAGTAATGCCTTTCTGTACCCACGAGGGCAGTAGAATGGGAAACAGCGAAAAGGATTTGAAAAAGCTTATACCTAATGCTGATATAAGAAAGGGGCTTGCAATTCATGGATCTTCAGTTTCAAAGGCAAAATCAACAATTAATAAGTGGCTTGAAAATGTATAAGAAGGACCTTCCCTTAAACAACGCAGGCAGATATATGAAACTCTTAACAAACTTAACTACAAAATTGAAAGATACTAAATAGCTGTGGAAACAGGCAAAATAATATAAGAGAAGTTAAAACTTAATGTTTAACTTAAAATTATTATACGAGGAGTAAACAATTATGAACAAAGATGTAATGATTTTGACCGGAGCTGGACAAATTGGAATGGCTATTGCTAGAAGAATTGGCTTTGGAAAGAAAATTGTAATTGGCGATAAAAAGATTGAGAACGCACAGGATATATCAAAAATTATGAATGATGCAGGCTTTGATACTGAAGCTTTTGAAATGGACTTATCCTCAAGAGAATCTATTTTGAATTTGATTGCAAAAGCACAGGAATATGGTAATATTTCCATGCTTGTAAATGCAGCAGGAGTTTCCCCAAGCCAGGCACCTATTGAAGCAATTTTAAAGGTTGACTTGTATGGTACAGCGGTTCTGCTTGAAGAAGTCGGAAAAGTTATAGCCCATGTAGGAGTTGGTGTAACTATTTCTAGTCAATCTGGTCACAGAATGGCTGCACTTAGCAAAGATGCAGATGAGAGGCTTGCAACTACACCAACAGAAGAGCTTCTTTCTCTTGAAATTTTGCAGCCAGAAAACATCAAGGATACGCTTCACGCTTATCAAATGGCGAAATGCTGCAATGAAAAACGTGTTATGGCTGAATCGGTCAAGTGGGGAGTAAGGGGAGCGAGAATTAATTCAATCTCGCCTGGAATTATTGTTACGCCCCTTGCCATTGACGAATTTAACGGCCCTAGAGGAGATTTCTACAAAAATATGTTTGCAAAATGTCCAGCTGGACGTCCAGGTACGGCGGATGAAGTTGCAAACGTTGCGGAGCTTCTAATGAGTCCCCAGGGAGCATTTATCACAGGTTCGGATTTTCTGATTGATGGTGGAGCAACAGCATCGTATTTTTATGGTCCTCTTAAGCCTAATGATTAAAATATTGCAATCAATTAATTAAATAAAATTTTGAGCCTCTTGATGTTTTTTTTATATCAGGAGGCTTTGCTTTAGATGCCATGTTGATTTTGATAGCACACTATTTTATATAAAAAATGGTATACTTTTTGAATTATAAAAAGAATCAACAAATAATCTACATAGTTCTTTAAAGGCTTCAGGTGAAATATTTTATCTTGCTTTAGAAAATGCTTGCTTTGATATATTAGGAAAGTTTAAACATGCATGATTTTCAATAAAAGTATCTATTTCTAAAGGTATAGACTTTCGTAATATAGAACAAATTAAATAAACTACATTAGGAAATGATAGTTTTCTTTTCCTTGAAAAAGAATTTCCTAAACTATATGATTGCTTATATTCATCTGAAACAATTATTCAATTTCTAATTCTGCAATCATCTAATAGTGATAATTATATCACTATTAGAAAGTATTTCAATCCTATTAAATTGGATTATCCATCATGGGATTAACAAATCTATACCATGATTTTTATAATGTATATCAAGTTTTTAAACAGACTCCAAAGGTTTTTTCATTAGATAATTTATAACTGTCTAGTATGCCTGTAAACTTTTTAAATATTTACCAAGTAATAATTGCCAAAAGTTTATAGATGGTCCAATAAGTAAAGCCAAGATAATAGTACCTAATCCTATAGGACCATTAAATATTATAGCTAAAACAAATAAGACACCATCTATTGCTAATTTAGCATGCATTATTTTAAGATTAAATTTATTTTTTATAACCAGCATTAAGTAATCAATAGGATTGGCAGGTAGCTCAGGATAAAGATATATTGCTATGCCAAGTGATGAAATAATTATTGCTAATACAAATACAGAAAATCTAACAAATATGTTTTCAAAGGAGATAAAATCAAGAAAAAACATCCATAAGTCGATAAAAGATCCTATTATTATTGATGTAACGAAGCTAGAAAGCTTAATCATTTTTTTCTCTAATATAGAAGCTATAATAAGTGATAAAAACGAAAGAATTATAATCCAAGTTCCTGGTGAAAGACCAATAGTATAACTTAGGCCAAAGTTAATTGCTTCCCAAGGAGCAACTCCTAGAGAGGTTTTTGATAATAATACTGCTCCAAGTGACATGATTAATATTCCAAATATAAATAGAATAATTCGTCTATAAATATTCATTTAAAATCATCCTTTCAAATTAATATTTTTAAAAGGTGAAAAGAAAAATAGGATTGATACTAAATGATATTATATATTTTTCAAATAGTATAGATTTAGATATGTTTACTACTACATTTGTTTATAATAAACTAATAAATAACTTATGTAAATATAATTATATTTTTCACCTTTAAATGGTGAAGTTTATTGAGTTTTTCTAAATAGATTAAGTTGATATAATCTAAGTGAAAGGTGGAAAGAAAAATGAATATACTAACTGATAGGTGTAAAAGTATATTAATAGAATTATTTAATAATGAGATTGTTACATTAAGATATATAGAAGAAAAGATTAAATATTCTAAAAAAACTATATTGAAGGATTTAGATATTATTGAAAAGGTTATAGCTGAATATAATATTCAACTAATTAGGAAACCTAATAAAGGACTATGGCTTTGTGGTTGTGAAGAAGATTTATCAATTCTTCATAAATTTATAAACATAGAGCAAAATGATATTCCATCTACTTCAGAAGAAAGACAAACATATATATTGACCAGATTAATAAATAGTAATGATTATGTAACAATTCAGGAGTTAGCTGATGAAATTTACGTTAGCAAGGGAACAATAACAAATGAACTATTAAAGATATCTGAATATCTGAATGATAGTAAGATATATTTAGAAAAAAAACAAAATAAAGGGATGATAATTAGAGGGGAAGAAAAAGATATAAGAGAAGCATATGCAAAGATAATAACAGAGCAGAATTGCTTAGAGTATGTGTTGAATGTTGTAAGTAAATCAGAAAAAATAGATATCAATAAACATTCAGAAAATATTATCAATAGTGAATTACAACAAATTTTTGATAAAGAATATATATCAATAATAGCAAATAATGTTAAATTCTTAGAGAGAGAATTAGACTATGATTTTTCAGATTCAGCTTTTGCTGCCTTAGTAATCCATATTGTAATAGCAATTAGGAGAATTAAAGAAGGAAAGCAGATAAAAACAAGTGAAATATCATTAAAAGAATTAAGTGAATGTAAGGAATATAAAATGGCTTTGAAGTTAGTTCAAGATATAGAACGTGACTTTAAAATTAAAGTTCCAAAAGAAGAAGTTGGATATATTACTATGCATATATTAGGATCTAAAATATTAAAAATGAAAAGATTAACTAGTAAAGATAATATTATTAATAATGCTATATTAGATAATTCTTTAAAAGATATTATATTAGATATGATAAGAAGAGCTGAAGAGGTATTACAAGTAAGGCTAGTTGATAATGATGATTTATATAATGGACTATTTATTCATGTTAGACCAGCAATAAATAGACTTATTAATAATATGCCTATAAAAAATCCATATTTATATGAAATAAAGAGAAAATATCCTCTTGCTTTTGAAGCTGCTGTAAAAGCTTTTGATGTATTAAAAGAAAAATATTCAATTAAGTCTAGTGAAGATGAGATTGCATATATAGCATTGCATATAGAAGCTGCTTTAGAGGGAATAAAACAGTTAAATAAAAAAGAAATAAAGGTCTTAGTAGTATGTAGTACAGGCATGGGAACATCTCAACTAATTAGTGCAAAATTAAAAAGGTTATTTAGTAATTTAAAAATAATAGACATACTTTCCGCCATTAATATAGAAAATAATCCTTTAATAAACGAAGTTGATTTTATTATATCATCTATACCAATATATATAGAAAATAAAACGGTGATTAATGTAAATCCTTTTTTGGAAGATTCAGATATAGATAAAATAAGAAAGAATATTAAAATGGTGAGCCTAAATAATAAAATTGAAGGTTATAAAAAGTTTGTCAATATATATAATAAAGAATTAGTATTCTTAGATATAGATTCAGATGATTATGAGGAAGTCATTAAAAAAATATGTATTGAGCTAGAGAGAAAAGGATATGTAACAAAAGATTTTATGAAAACTGTAATTAATAGAGAAAATATTTCCTCAACATCCTATGATGGTATGGCGATTCCACATGGGGATGTTAATGAAGTAATTAAGCCATTTATATCAATATGCGTGTTAAAAAAACGTTTAAGATGGGAGGATTATAAAGTAAATATTGTTTTTTTAACTGGAGTCAATGAATCAATAAAACATAGTTTAAAGGATATATTTGATAACTTATATGAATTAATAGAAGATAAGAATAGAATTAATCAAATATTACAATGTAAAGATTCTGAAGAAATAATAAATATAGTTTTAAATAAAAATCAATAGAAAGGAAGCTTGGCAGATGAATATAGGAGAACTTATTAATATTAATATGATTAAGTTAAATTTAGAAGCAAAAGATAAAAAAGAAGTAATAGAAAAATTAGCTTATATATTAGAGGAAGAAGGCAAATTAAGTGATAAAAAACTTTATATAGAAGATGTATTAGATAGAGAAAAAGAATCTACAACAGGTGTTGGAAGATTAGTGGCAATACCACATGGAAAATCAGATGGAGTTAAAGAAACTAGTATTGTATTTGCAAGATTAAATGAAGGAGTAGAATGGGATTCTTTAGATGGTCAACCTGTAAAGCTTGTTTTTCTTTTAGCTGTGAAAAAACAGGATGCTTGCGACACACATTTAAGAATCTTATCAAAGATAGCTATGAATCTTATGGAAGATGATTTTATAGATGGATTGTTATCAGCTGATAATGAAGAGGAAATATTTAATTTAATTAGTGCTATAAATTAAAAGAATTATATAAATATTAAAATTATGGAGGGATTTATTATGAAATTTGTAGGAGTTACAGCATGTCCAGCAGGAGTTGCACATACATATATGGCAGCAAAGGCATTAGAGAAGGAAGCAATAGAGAGAGGTCATGAAATATTTATAGAAAAGCAAGGATCATTAGGTATTGAAGATGAGTTAGAAATGAGTCAAATTGATGAAGCAGATGCTGTGATATTAGCAGTATCAGTAGGAATTGAGGGTGAAGATAGATTTGAAGATAAAAAGGTTTTAGAGATTTCTATCGGAGAAGCTTTAAAAGATCCAAAAAAAGTAATTGATGAATTAGAAAGTATTTAGACATATGTCATAAATAATGGAAATTTATTTTAGAAGGAGGAAATAAGGTATGAACTTAAAAAATGAATTGAAAAGAATGAAGAAAGCAATTTTTACAGGATTATCATATATGATTCCTTTAGTAGCAGGATCAGGACTACTTATGGCTATAGGTGTTGTTATATCATTAGCCATGGGACAGGATCCTTCAGGAAGCAGTTTCGCATGGAGTATTGATGGTAATAATATTGATCAACTTATTAATAGTAGAATAGATCAAATGATCTGGTGGACAGGTAAGTTTGGATTAAATTTAATGCCTGCATTTTTGTCAGGATATATAGCTAATTCATTAACTGGAAAGCCAGGACTAGCACCAGGATTCGTAATTGGATGGATTGCTGGTATAATGAATGGTTCATTTATTGGAGGAATAGTAGCAGGTTTATTAGCAGGATATGTGGCTGATATTATTAAGAAGAAAGTAAAATTAAGAGGAGCTTATCAATCTTTACTAAGTTTCTCAATTATACCATTGTTTACTTTATTAATAGGTGCTTTAGTATATCGTTATTCAATAGGTTTACTTATTAAAGAAATAATGGATGCTATGTATGCTGGATTAGAATATATGAATGGAAATCCAGACATGAGGGTTTTATTAGCTGTAATAATTGGAGCTATGATTTGTTTTGACTTTGGAGGTCCTATTAATAAAACAGCAATATTATTTGTATATGGAGTATATGCAGAAACAAGATTACCTTCAACATATGCACATATAGCTCTTGCTGTACCTATGACAGCAATGTTTACTACATATTTATTTAATAAAAAGTATTTTAGTGAGTCTGGTAAAAATAATGCTCTTTCAAATTTCATTTTAGGTATTTTGGGTATAGGAGAAAATACAATACCATTTGCTATGGCTAAACCAACAATAGTAATTCCAGCAATGGTTTTAGGGGGAGCTACTGCAGCAGGAGTAGCAGCATTATTTAATTTAGAATTAATACCAACTTTAGGATTCTACATGGGATTACCTTTTATTGCGATAACTAATGGTGTAATGGGAGTTGTTAAATGGATTATAGCATTTGTTATTGGTGTAGCTATAGCAACTATAGTTATGACAATATTATTAAGAGCAAAAAATAAGAATGAAAGTAATACTGTAGTATTTTTTGATAGTGAAGATGCAGGATTCAAAATATAAAGTGATTCTTAGTTTCAAATAGAATTATTAGGGGGGGAAAGTTATAGAATATAACTATATTTTATCTTAAAACCATTTAATTTAAGATTTCATTAATGTAGGGAGGAAAGAAAAAAAGATGAATAAAAAAATCGTAGCAAATATATTCCATCACACACATTGGGACAATGAATGGTATTTTACTGAGGAGGATTCCTTGATTCAACTTTCATATCACATGAAAGAGCTTATCAAAGCCTTTGAAGAAGATATAATAGATTATTTTTTCTTAGATGGACAAACTGCAATATTAGATGACTATATGAAACTTCATCCAGAAGATGATGAAAAAATTGCTAAACTTATAAAAGAAAAAAAATTATTTGTAGGGCCATTTCATACACAACTAGATAGCTTTATATCTAGTGGAGAATCTGTAATTAATAATTTAAGATTAGGAATAGAGAAAGGAAATAAAAATGGAGGAGTATCTAAGGTTGCATATTTACCTGATTCTTTCGGACAATCTCAAGATTTTCCTAAAATCTTCAAATCTATGGGTATAAATGATTTTGTATTTAGACGTGGAATGGGTACTGAACATAATTTACCATTGGATTTTTATTGGAAATCAAATGATGGAAGCACTGTACTTGTGAATACTTTAAATAGTGGCTATGGTTTTGCAACAGCACCCTTTGTAAATGGAACATTAATAAAGAATTCAGGAAAAGATTATGATGGAAAGGATGTATCAACTCAAATTGAGAGCTTATATAAAAATTCATGCTTACCAAATGAATTTTTATTACCAATAGGAAATGATCAGACTCCTGTAATTTGGAATTTTAAAGAGTTATTAGAGAAATATAATGAAGAATCTGATAAATATAAGTTTATTGAAGTAACTTTAGAAGAATATATGAAAAAGCTAAGAGAAAATGGAGAAAATTTAAAAAACTATGAAGGAGAATTTTTAAATCCTGAATATCATAGAGTACATAAATCAATTTACTCAGCAAGAGCTGATATAAAAGCTATTCAAGATAAAATAGAGAGAATTATGACTTATGAAGTTCAACCTTTAATGGCAATAGTAGATAAGATAGGATTATCTTATGATAAAAATGTAGTTGATATGATTTGGGATCTTTTAGTAAGAAGTCAAACACATTCTTCAGCAACTAATACTGATAAAACTAATGAATTAATTTTAAAGAGAAGTGAAAAGGCTTATAATTTAGCATTATCACTAAAAATATATTTAGCAAGAAAAATTGCAATTACATTAAAATCAGAGGAAAATAAATATCCAATTGTATTATTTAATACTTTACCAGAGAAGCAAAATATGTGTGTTAATTTAAAAGTATATTCAGAGGAAAAAGACTTTAAATTAATTTTAAAAGATAAAGAATTAAGTTATTCAATATTGGAAGTGGAGAAATTATTTAAAGGTACATACAGAAAAGATCCTAGTTTGATGGATAAGGATGATTATTATTACAAAACAAACTTAACATTAACTATTGAGGACTTTGAAGGATTTTCTTATAAGACAATTTATTTAATAGATGGTAAAAAGTCAACTAAAATCAATAATATAAAAGATAGTAAAGATACTATAGAAAATGAGAGATATAAAGTAAGTTTCACAAATGGACAATTTGAAGTTTATGATAAAAAATATAAGACGCATCATAAAGATGTTATTTATTTTGAAAATTCAGGTGACGAAGGGGATAATTATGATTATTCATATCCTGATAATGATTGGGTAATAAGATACAATTTTAATGATAGTAAAATTGTGAAAGTATATAATAGCCATGAGTTTAGCGAATTAAAAATTGTAGGAACTATTATGGTACCTGCTAATTTAGAAGAGAGAGAAAAGAAGAACACGTCTTCAAAGATGAAATATTCTTTAAATATAAGGTTGAAAAAATATAGTGATGTAATTGAAATAAGTGGTGATGTTGATAATAAAGCATTAAATCATAGATTGAGATTGGTTGTTAAAACAAATAATATTAGTGAATATTCATATGCAGGAACACAATTTGGTTATGTAAAAAGAGTAGTTGAAGATAAAGCTTTAGCTAACTGGAGAGAAAATGGATGGCTTGAAGAACCATCAGCAATTAATCCACTATTAAATCATGTTTCATTAATTGGTGAAAATAATATAGCTACAGTTTTCACAAGAGGTTGTAAGGAATATGAGGTTATAGGATCAGATAAAACAGATATTGCATTAACTTTATTTAGATCAGTAGGTCATCTAGGATTACCAGACTTAAATAGAAGACCAGGACGTGCTAGTGGATTAGCTGAAAGAATTATAGAAAGTCCTCTAAGTCAAATGATTGGAAAAAATGAGTTTGAAATTGGACTAGCATACTATGATAAATATGATGCTAATAATATAAATAAAGATTATGTAAAATATGCTACTGACCAAACATATTATCAAAAGCAAAGATTGGATAAGGTTGTATTCCCAATAAGTTATTTTGAAACAAATCCATTAAACTTTGAAATTCCAGATGAATTTAAATTATTAGAATTAGAAGAAAGTGAAGCTGTATTTGGAACTCTAAAAAAATGTGACAAAGAAAATGGATACTTATTAAGGGTATTTAATGGAGAAAATTATGAAATAAATGCTGGGAAATTAAATATAGGTTTTAAATACAATGAATTAAAATCAACTAATATTATAGAGGATGAAGATACTAAGTGTGATATAAATATTGGTAATTTAAAGGCTGGTGAAATAAAAAATATTAAAATAATTCTATAAGATATATGGAGGAAGAAATGGGATCAAAATATGATAAACAACCTTATGTTGAAGTAAAAGGATATGGAAATGAAAATGTTTGGAATGGGTATGAAGATATTGTTTCAGAAATAAAATCAAGGTTTAAAAAATTAACAACAGAAAGAAAAGTAATAGCAATTGATTTCTATCCAGGAGTAAGGAAAGATGAAATTGAAACTGGAATAGTAAATAGATTAGAATCAGATTTAGTTGTATATACAGATGAAGATATATTTGAAGATATAGATACTGTTGAGGAGAAAATCAAGGAAGTAGTTACTGATGATAGAGTTTTTGGTAGAATTTCTTTACATACTCTTGAAAACTTCATAGATGAGAAGAAATTAAATAAAGTTAAAGAAGAAATAAATAATGTTACAGGAACAGTTGTTGTTTATGGAGTAGGAGCTGATTTATTAGTTGAACCTGATATTTATATATTTGCAGATTTAGCTAGATGGGAAATACAACAAAGATATAGATCAGGAGATATTCCTAACTGGAAGGGTAGAAACTTTAATGAAGATCCATTAAGAAAGTTAAAAAGAGGATACTTTTTTGAATGGAGAGTAGCTGATAGATATAAGAAACGTAGATTTAATAAGTTTGATTACATTTTAGATACGAATTTAAAGAACAATCCCAAAATGATAACAGGAGATTCATTCAGAGCAGGTTTAAAAGAAACTGCTAGTAGGCCTTTTAGAGTTGTTCCATTCTTTGACCCAGGGGTTTGGGGTGGACAATGGATGAAGGAAGTTTGTGATTTAGATAGAAGTATGGAAAATTATGCTTGGTGCTTTGATTGCGTACCAGAAGAGAACTCATTATTATTAAAGGTTGGAGATACTGTTGTTGAAATTCCATCTATTGATGTTGTACTAACTCATCCTAGAGAGCTGTTAGGAGAAAAGGTACATGGTAGATTTGGTGCAGATTTCCCAATAAGATTTGATTTCTTAGATACTATGGGAGGTCAGAACCTATCTCTTCAAGTACATCCAGTAGTGGAGTATGCTCAAGAAAAATTTGGTCTTCACTATACTCAAGAGGAATCATACTATCTTCTAGATGCAAAGGAAGATGTAGATACTTATGTATATCTTGGAGTAAAGGATGGAATGACTAAAGAAAAATTTTTCGGTGATTTAAGAAAGGCTCAAGAGGGAGAAGGAGACTTTAATGCAGAGGAGTATTCTAATAAAATAAAGGCTAAGAAGCATGATCATTTCCTAATTCCGCCAGGAACAGTTCATTGCTCAGGTGCTGATACTATGGTTCTAGAAATATCATCAACTCCTAATTTATTTACATTTAAGTTATGGGATTGGGGAAGACTTGGAATGGATGGTAAGCCAAGACCAATTAATATAGCTCATGGTGAAGAGGTTGTTCAATTTGATAGAGATACTAAATGGACTATGGAGAACCTAGTTAATAAAATAGAAGTAGTAGCAGAGGGAGATGGCTGGATTGAAGAGAGAACTGGTCTTCATGAAAAAGAGTTTATAGAAACTAGAAGACATTGGTTCACAAAAAAAGTATGTCACAATACTAATGGTGGTGTTAATGTACTTAATTTAGTCGAAGGAGATCAAGCTATTATTGAATCTCCAAACAATAAGTTTGAACCATTTGTAGTAAATTATGCAGAAACATTTATTATACCAGCATCAGTTGGAGAATATACAATTAAGCCATATGGTGATTCTGTTGGTAAAAAGATAGCTACAATGAAGGCCTATGTTAGGAACTAAATGTTAGTTTATCATATTTGATTACTCTTTCAGAGTTTATTAAGATTTCAATGGGAGAGTGCTAAAGTAGTAAGAAAATATATATAAATATAAGGTTGAAAATTTGAACTGCCTCCTGTTTGATTAACAGAGGGCAGTTTATTTTGGAATAGGTAAAATTATTTTGATTTCTAATATTAATATGAGTGTTATTCTTAGAAATTAAGAGATTAAATATAAAGAATAGGAGAGAAAAATATGTATCCAATTATATTTGAAAATATTTATTATGACAAAATATGGGGTGGAAGAGACTTTGAGTCATTTAGAAGCAACTTACCAGAAGGAATGATAGGAGAATCTTGGGATATAGCATGTCATCCCAATGGTACAGGAGTAGTGAAAAATGGAGAATTTAAGGGGATTAGTTTTGATAAATTAATAGAAAAGTATGGACATAAGTTAGTTGGAGAGAAGATAAGTGTAGATAAGTTTCCGTTATTAGTTAAGTTAATAAATTCAAAAGAAAAGCTATCAGTACAAGTACATCCAGGAGATGAATATGCTAAGAAGTATGAAAATGAATTTGGAAAGACAGAAGCTTGGTATGTAGTAGATGCAAAGCAAGGAGCGTCTTTAATAGTTGGGACAAAGAATTGTGATAAGGCAGTTTTTGAAAAGGCTATAAAAGAAGGAAAAACTGAGGATTATCTAAATAAGATAGAAGTTAAAAAGGGAGATTGCTTCCTAATTAATAGTGGACTAGTGCATGCTATTTGTGAAGGGGTTATTATTGCAGAGATACAACAAAATAGTGATATAACCTACAGGATTTATGATTATGGAAGACCAAGAGAAATTCATGTAAAGAAATCTTTAGATGTTATAGATTTTGATATTAAAGCTATTAATGCAAGCAAAAAAACTCTAGAAAAATTTCGTGGATATGAAAAAGGTGTTTTATGCAAAAGTGAATATTTCACTATAGAGAAGTATGTTATTCATGAAAAATTAGTAGAGAAAAGCGATGTAAATAAATTTTATATATTCACTTGTGTTGATGGAGAGGGAAAAATATCATCAGTGGATGGTACTGCAGTAGAAATTAGTAAGGGTGACAGTATTCTAATTCCTGCAACATTAGGGGAATATGAAATTGAAGGAGATTTAACTTTATTAAAAAGTTATGTTTAGGATGAAATTATAGATTGTTTTAGTTAATATGAACCTTTCATATTGGGAGTATTTCAATATGAAACCTTATTTATAGAGGTAGAGGAATTTGTCGGTTAATGTAGATAATGGTGATAAATATAAACATGCAAATATCAATTTTGATGGAGAAAATATTGCTAAAGTAATTTCTAATATTGTTATGATAGTCGATATAAATGTAATTGTGATTGTCGAATACGTTATAATATAAACATTAGAAGTATTAAAAATTTCTTAATTAGGCCTTAAAATGCAATTTAAATACATATTATATATTTGAAATAAATTCTAATTAGTGATAATGCTAATTGGAATTTATTTTTATTTTAGGAGGTGTTATAGTGATAAAAGTATTTAACAGTAAGAATTTAGGAAGTATAATAAATTATCCTATAGAAGTAGTTAATAATATTAAAGAAGTATTAGTAATATTGAATGAAAACTATTGAGTAAATAGAAATGTAGATAATGACTTAGGTGGATATGTAGTTATAGTAGAAAATATTGTAGATATCGAAATCTTGAAACAAGATAAGTTAAAAGGTTTAATACCAGAATATACTGATGTAATTGAATGTAGCAAAGGAGTTAATTGGACTTCTTCACTATTTTTGTGTGTGACCAGCATGGGCACGTACTAATCGGTGAAAGTCTGGAGCGAGAGCTGATAGTGCCAACTGCCTAGGAGATAGCAAGGGTATCCATCGTGAGGTGGAATCTGAAGGAAGTCTAAGGCAAAACCTTGATCTGAGGTATGAACTATGGACAGTTAATAGTCACATAATTGGAAAATAATATTTTAAGAAGAAATTTAATTTGAAAATATAAAAAAACACCTATTTTAGTGTAAAATTTATTTGCTACAACACAATTTTTCGCTGAAAGGTGGTCTTTATGATTAATGATCAAGAATATATTACTACAAAATTAAAAAAAGTGCTAGAAAAAATGCTGATTTTAAAATCAACTCGCTTAAATAATTTAGTTGCTGTAATAATAGGAACTATAGTTCCACGTTCGGTCAATGTCGTCAACTTAAGAAAATATAGAAAATTTAATAAAAAACACTTGACAATAGGTAAAAAAATGCAGCCTCGCTATAGATATTAAATTTATAGCGAGGTTTGATTTTATGA
>OCAO01000461.1_pt1 | contig 14500 bp, 20 predicted proteins | sample 1477151 | NCBI WGS metagenome assembly OCAO01 (sample SAMEA2580298, study PRJEB22360) | human gut metagenome | biome: human gut; feature: human-associated habitat; material: faeces | place: Denmark | collected 2008/2010 | reverse complement strand
TAGAGCGCGGGGGGGGGCGCGCCCGAGCTGGGCCTGCCCGCCTTCCGGTATCACCCCAATCCTCTGGAAACTGGGGCTTTTGAGGAATCCGCAGACGGCGTTGTCTGCGACTGCTGCGGCAAGACGACCCATATTTTCTATACAGCCCCCTTTTACGCCGTGGAGGATATTGCATATCTGTGCCCAGAGTGCATCGCCAACGGCGAAGCAGCCCGGAAATATGACGGTAGTTTTCAAGATGATTTCTCTGTGGATGATGGTGTAGACGATCCGGAGAAGCTGGACGAGCTGATCCACCGCACCCCCGGCTACTCCGGCTGGCAGCAGGAATACTGGCGCGCCCACTGCGGCGACTACTGCGCCTACCTGGGCCATGTGGGTGCCAGAGAACTGCGGGCCCTGGGTGTGCTGGAGGAGGTACTGGACGATCCGATGTGGGACGATGAGCAAAAAGAAATGATCCGGGAATCTGTCAATGGCGGGCATCTGCAATGCTATCTGTTCCAGTGCCTCCACTGCGGAAAACACCTGGTCTGGATGGATTTTGATTGAAAAGGAGACATTACTATGGGACTTGACATCTACGCCGGGACGCTGACCCGGTACTATTCTCACAACTGGAAAACTGTTGTGCAGCAGTGGGCGGAGGAAAACGGATACTCTTTCAACCGCATCACCCCGGACGGGGAACCTGCTGATAACGAGGAAGAAATGTCCCCGGCTGAGGTCCAGGCGGCGGTGGAGAACTGGCGGGATCAGATCTTGAGCGCCATTTCTCAGCCGGGCCAGCCCCCCTACGCTCCCTGGCTTGAAGATAATGAGAAACCTTATTACACCGACAAGCCGGATTGGGATGCCTTCGGCGCTATGCTGCTGGTGGCCGCCTGTCGTACATACGAGGAACCGGTGCCTTCCACCGTGGAGAAGGACTGGATCTTCGGGGAGCATCCTCTGGTCGCCCGCCTTGCATCAGATGAGGAGCGGGTGTGGTCCCTGTTTCGTGGGGCTACCTGGTGGCTCCCTCTTTCTGACAGCTTTCTGTTCCAAGGGTCCTTGCCTACCGATGACACCGCCGCTATCGCCACCTTGGGCGGACTGCGGAAGGAGCTGGAAAAGCTGAACCAGCTGGCGTGGCAGGCCGATGAGGACACTATCCTTGGCTGGGCAGACACGGAGGGATACCCGGTAGACGGAACCGTAGACTCAGATGGACAGTACAGCAAGGCAGACATCCCGGAACACACCCAGTATGACACTCAATCCCTTGCCAAGTTTGCCTTCTCCATGTTCTGGCGGGCCATGCGGTTTGCCGAGGAGCAGCAGGTGCCTATCCTGCTTGACTATTAAAGAGAATTCGTCAGGGGGTGGAGACCGTGGAACAAAAACGGCCGGCAGATATAATTCAGGAACTTCTGGACTACCTGTGGAACGGCCTGGGCCTGGAGGAAAAGGGCTGGAAGCGTCTGAAAAAGGGCGACTTCAAAAAGAAAATGAAAAACGGGCTGACCTATCAGATCTGGTTTGACCGGAGCCGCTACAACTACATAGACTACGAAATCGGCCATGGGAATGTGGAGGTGGGCTTCAGCTGTATCATAAAGCAGGGAGATGACTACCTCTACTCTTTCAGAATTGAACCCACAACAGGCGGTTCATTCTTTCGGATGCTGACAGAGGACCTGCGGCTGAACACCGGGCTGCTGGACACCTTTCTGCCCCTGGTCAAAGCCAACTACCTCGACTTCATCGACCGCTTCGAGGCAGACCCCGTGGAGGCATTACAGCCGGTCTGCGCCCCCTTCACCGAGGCGGAGGACTACAGCTGGTTCATCTATGTGCGGGAGCAGATGGTGGAACGGTACGGAACGGCGGAGCAGATGGAGGAGTACCGCCGTCAGGCGGAATTGCGCGGAACGCCTGGACACAAGGCAAAGAACTGGATGGGTTCGATGTTGTTCCACCTCTCCCACGCCAATGATGTGGATCAAGCCTGGGCCTCAAGCCGCACCAGAGAGGAACTGGACCAGGTGGTGGAACCCTTTGTGCAGGCCAAGCGGCAGACAGGACAGTGGACACAGGAGGATGAGGCGGGCTATCAGCTCTACCGGCAGGAAACAGATCCGAAGAAGCGCACCTTTCGGGTATGGTATCTCATCGCCAACCCCCGCGGCCTGCCGAAAGAGTTTGTCCAGAAAGAGCTGGAGTTTCGGTGGAAACTGTTCCCAGAAAAGAAGGAGGAACCCAAATGAGCAATAAAGCTTTCCAGCAAAATCTGGACGACAAAAAAGGCCCCCAGCCCGGAGGTCCCTATCTCATTCAGATGCTGTTCAAAGAGCCGGTAGAAATGCCGGATAAAGAAAAAATGACTGCCATAATGGAGAAGCACATCGGATCAACAGAGTGCTTCTGTTATGATAAGAAAATGGCCGGCTTTGCCGCCCTGGATCATGTCGCGGAATTTCAGGACGGCAAGTACCCGGTACAGCTGATGGTGATGAAATGCGACAAGTTCAAGGGCAAAGGCTTTGATGCCTTTCTGATGAGCCAGATGTGGGACTGCCAGGAGGACCGTGACCGGATCTTCCGGGAGTGCAAATATCAGGTGGTGGCCACCGATATGCTGACTGCGGCGCTTCCAGCGCTGGAGCGTGCCAACCTGGATGCCGACTTTCTGGAGGCTCTGGCAGAGCTGTACCCCACCTGTGTGGCGTTCTATTTCCAGAACTGCGGCAAGCTGTTTCTGGCAGAGGATGTGCGCTCCCATCAGATTGAGGGGCCGGATCGGTTCATCCGCTTTGGCGTCAATGTCCGTTTCTTCAACATCGAGGGCACGGAGGATATGCTCATCGACACGGTGGGCATGAGCACCCTGTTTTTGCCGGATCTCCAGTACCACTTCCACGGCATGGACCCCAACTGGGTGGTAAACCACGCCTATAATGCAGCGTCCTATATTCTGGAGCATGATAACCCCATTGAGGATGGGGAAACCATAGACGGCGTGGCGGATGGCCAGATGTGCCGGGAGATCCAGTGGAAGTGCCAATATGAAGATGCCTTGATCCAGCCGCCCAGAGGGGTGCTGGACATCAACATGGGAAACTATGCTTCGGGAGGACGCTGAATGAATGGCGTTGTGCTCCTGGTAGGCGGACTTCTGCTTGTGGCGGTGATCAAGCTGATTATAGATCGAAATTGGATCGGCCTGCTTCTCTGTGCTGTCGCCCTGCTTCTGGTCTTTGGGGCTGGACACCATACAAAATAGGCCATTTTAAGAATCGAGGAGGTGAAGTATGCAGAATTCAACAAATATGCGGATACTGGAATTACTCCGGTTTCTCTATGAGCGGACCGATGAAAACCATCCCGCCACAGTATCTGACATCATTGCCCATCTGAATGGAAAAGGAATTCAGGCAGTGCGGCAGACTGTTTACGCAGATACCAATGCGCTGATCGATGCGGGGATTGATATTGTGGTGGTTAAGAGTACCCAAAACCAATATTTTATGGGAAACCGCCTGTTTGAGTATCCAGAACTGAAAATGCTGACAGACGCAGTAGCATCCTCGAAGATCATTTCTGCCAAGAAGTCTGAGGAGCTGGTGCAGAAATTATGCCGTCTGACCAGTCTACATCAGGCAAAGCAGCTTCAAAAATTTGCTGCTTTATCCAGCCGTGTCAAACCGCATAATGAAAAGGTTTACTACATCATTGACAATATCCAAACAGCGATTGGAAACCATCAGCAAATTCGGTTCCAATACTATGAATATACTCAAGAAAAAAAGAAAATCTTAAAGCATGATGGATATTATTATGTCGTAAATCCTTATGCGCTTGAATGGAAAAATGACCATTACTATTTGATTGGATTTTCTCTGAAGCATCAGAAAATTGCTCACTTCCGTGTAGATCGGCTAACAAGTGTAGAAAATCTGGAAACTTACTTTATGCCGATAGAGGGATTTGATGTAGCCTCCTATACAAATAAAATGGTTGATATGTTTACATCGGAGTCATCGAAGGAAGTAACCCTTCTATGTGAAAACGAATTGATGAGAGTAATCATAGATCATTATGGAGAAGATGCTGCTGTTGATAGGTATGATGATACACACTTCACAGCCAAAATTGAAGTGAACCCCAGTGGAACTTTTTATGGCTGGATATTCAAATTCAAAGGGAAAATAAAAATTCTCTCTCCCAAAGAGTGCATTACGGAAATGCAGCAAATCGCTCAGGAATTTATATAGCGCAAAAGAGGTGTTATTGATTTTTAACACCTCTTTTCAAATGAAATTTTTATCCTTGAAGTGAACAGATGTTCGATATACAATATAAGCAAGATGTTCGCAGTTCGTCGAACAAATGAGAGGTGAATGCTGTGGGCAATATAACTTTTGGATCATTTATAGCCGAGAAACGCAAGGCGCACAAATTCAATTTACGCGATACAGCCAAGCATTTGAATATTGCTTACGGTTATCTGTGTGATATTGAGCAAAGCCGCCGTCCTGCACCCAATGGAGATTTTGTGGAACGCATCTCTGCCTTTCTGAATTTGGATAAATCAGAACATGAGTTGCTTTTGGATCTGGCTGCAAAATCACGCAATACAGTATCTGCTGATTTGCCAGACTATATCATGGAAAAAGATATTGTTCGGGCAGCCTTGCGTGTGGCAAAAGAAGTAGATGCTACCGATGAAGAATGGCAGACATTTATGAAAATGCTAAAGGAGCGTAAACGATAGGGGGGAGAGCTTTGTCAATTCCACAAATCCGTACAGAAGCAATCGAGGCAGTAGGGCGAAAAATCCTGATGGAATATGATCCCTCTCTGCTATCCGGGCAACCATGTCCTGTGCCAATCGAAACCATTATCGAGACAAAGTTTGATCTAATCCTGGAGTTTCATACACTAAGAAAAAACCCCAAGATATTAGGGGAAACAATTTTCGATGACGGTGCTGTTGTCTTATATGACCAGATACAGAGACAGTATCGAATGATTGCAGTAAGAGCCGGTACAATCTTAATTGATGAACGGCTTTGTGATCCGTCAAAATTAGGGCGGCTCCGTTTTACCTGTGCCCATGAGCTGGCTCATTGGGTACTACATAAGAAGTTGTACTCTGGTACTGGAGATGTTGCTGCTTATAACGGAAATGTTTCTTCCGACGAAAGTCATGGCATAATTGAGCGTCAGGCGGATACTCTGGCTTCTGCTCTGCTGATGCCTTTACCGCAGATCAAAAAATGTTTTTACCGGCTTAAAATAGGCCGGACAGATGAACAGCTCATTGCTGAAATGGCAAATATTTTTGAGGTTTCCAAGCAAGCAATGCAGATTCGTCTAAAATCCAGAAACCTGATATAACCAAATGGGGGAATAGAGAGAGGCACTGCCCTCTCTCACGCTCCTCTGCTATGCTATTTTGTACCTAATATGTTCGCAATATTGCGAACAAGGAGGGATGTTCTATGAGAAAAGAAAGCACAACAATCCAAAAATGTAACAGCAGGCTAACAGCTTTGGGGCTTAACAGCGACGCTGCGTTTCATAGAAGTAAGCTGATTCTAAAGATTTACCGTGATGTAGTCTGGGTTCTGAGTGAACGGGCAGAAGAATTACAAGAAACTGCTTGGATTATGGGAGAACAAGATATAGAGTCTGGCCTCTGCTATCTTGAAAATTTTGCACCAGATATTGAACTGCAAGCCTTTGAAGAAAAAGTTTGCTGCCTTGTTCAAAATCAAATGCTAGTCAATATTATTGACCGTGCACTCCTTCGTCTGAAACGGTATCCGGATCGAGGAGAACTTTACTATGAAATTTTGACTAAGCAATTTATCTATCGGTTCAACAGTACAGAGAAAGAATTGCTGGAAGAACTAAATATAGAGCGCAGTGTCTTTTATGACCGAAAACGAGAAGCCATCTATTTATTTTCTGTTTGCTTGTTTGGATATTCTATTCCAGAAGTCCTGGAGGAGCTGCCCCGACTAAATCCCGACAAATCCCCGACCTAATCCCTACTCCCTTCCGACTTCCGACCTGCTATACTTGTTATAGTGGCAGGAATGCGCTAAATTGAATACTTTTCTACATAAGGCCCGGCATTAACCGGGCTTTTTTCATTCCTGCTGCAATATGGCGGCAGGAACATGGCTGGAGGTGAAAACACTTCCGGCCTTTTTCTTTGCCCGGTATTAGGAGGCCGGTATGCGCTGGGAGGCGTACATAGCAAAATATCCATGACACCGTTCAAATTCGCTGACTACCAAGAATTTGAACGGAGGAAAGGATATGACGAGAGTATTCATTTGGAAAAATAACAGCCCACAGGAATGGGAGGAAATCAGTTTTTCAGCGTTCAGTAAGGCACGCCGCAATGGTTGCTTTACTGGGCGCTTTTTTGTTGAAACAGTCAAAATGTTCCGTGATGAAGATGACCGCATTATCATGGAATGTTCTCGCAAAGATTTTGAAAAATACCAGCAGGAGGACCGCCACAGCCGCTATCTCCAGGAACATGAGAAAAGTTGCTCTATATTCCCGGCTTCTCATGTGGGAGATCGTGACGGCACAGAGGAAGGTTATCAGGATACAGATTTGTTTGTGGATGAATCTGTTGATACTGCGGAACAAGCTATTCAGAATTTACTTCTTGAGGATTTACACCAAGCTCTATTGAAACTGAGTCCGGCAGAACGAGATTTTATATTGTCCTATTATGAAATGAAGATACCAAATGCAACTTGTTTAGCCCAACGATATGGTATTACTCGGCAAGCCGCAGATAAGCGATTGAAAAAAATCGAAGAAAAAATAAAAAAGTTGGTTGCGATTTTCTAAAAAAGTGGCAGTAGCAAGTGAGAGGGAAATCCTTTCACTTGCACCTTGACAACCTGATATACGAATCATTAAGTTTGATCCTCTTTGGGCGTAATAGCCGCTACATCAGCGGTATATTTTCTGAGAGCTGCCACTCACATAACAGGCCAACCCATTTTTGCTGTATAGATGAGTTTGCGGTTTATCAGAAATATATCAGGCTGGAATACATCGGATGGCATCCGGTCATGGCATAACAAGGAGGAAAGCTCTCTTACAGCCATAGTCCGAGCGTGATAACAACCGTCGCAGGCCATGGGTAAGACCAAACGAAGTGGAGGTGAAATTCCTGAGAAGCAGGCCAGCCACCTGCGGCTTAATGATTACCCAAATCCCTGGGGTGTCGTGGACAAGTTAGGGATAAAACAGGCGCTAAATTGAAGGAGACTCTGTGATTTGCAGAGCCTCCTTCTTACATAATCAAATCTCAAAACATAGGAGGATGAACATGAAAGAAGATTGGATTTATAAGCGTGGGGATTTATATTATGCCAATTTGAACCCTTATTTTGGATCAGAGCAAGGCGGCACCCGTCCTGTCCTGGTTCTTCAAAACAATGTGGGGAATTTTTTCTGCCCCACCTTGATCGTAGCTCCGCTCACCAGTAAATGGATTAAGAAAAAGGAGCAGCCCACACACTATGCACTGGAGAGCGTTCCAGAGCTTGGACTGAAATCTGTTGTTCTGCTGGAGCAAATTAAAACGATTGATAAAAGGCGTGTTTTATCGTACATTGGGCGCGTATCTCGCGAAGAAATGAGAGCGATTGATGATGCTCTGCAAGTTAGTTTAGATATTCATATTCCGGAGGAAATGGAGGCTCCGTAAGGCCACTTACCGGATAAAGGAGGCGTTTTTATGTTTGAAGCAAGAATTGCGGAATTGAACCGCTTTAATGAACAAAATCCTGTCAGCTATGACAAAAGAACCTATACGGTCGATGAGATTCAGGACATTCTGGGTATCAGTCGTCCCACAGCATATAATCTGGTAAAACAAGGTGTATTCCACAGCGTCAGAGTCGGCGGTCATATCCGCATTTCCAAAAAGAGCTTTGATGACTGGCTGGATCACGCAGATGAATGATTTGTCAAGGATGCCGATCTCCAAATCGACATCCTTAACTTTTTTTCTGCTTTCTCTTACAATGAGGCCATAGCAAGAAAAACTTTATAGAGGAGGCAAAAGCCATGCAAAAACAAAGAGTAAAGACCAGTATGTCTGTACCAGAGATGGGCAAAATGCTTGGGCTTGGTAAAGTAGAATCCTACTGGTTGGTTAAAAAGAACTATTTCAAAACAATTCAAGTGGCCGGACGAATGAGAGTTATGCTGGATAGCTTTGAAGATTGGTATGCCGGCCAGTTCCACTATAAAAAAGTGGATGGTACACCGCCCGGAGAGAAATGGAGGCATACTACGATGTCAGTTCCGGAAATGGCGGATCTTTTGGGGCTGAAATCTGGCACAGCTTATGACCTTGTTAAAAGGGGCTATTTTGAGACGATCTTGATTGATCGAAGAATTCGTATCATTACCAGCAGTTTTGAAGCCTGGTATCAAAAGCAAACTCATTATGTGAAAATCTCAGAAAGGAGCAATGAAAATGGCATCTATCGTGAAGCGTAAAAGCAAATATTCTGTGGTGTATGATTACACAGATGAAAACGGAAAACGCAGACAGCGTTGGGAAACCTTCAGCACAAATGCAGAAGCAAAAAAACGAAAAAAGCAAATTGAGTATGAGCAGGACTCTGGAACCTTCTTTATTCCTACGGCAAAGACCCTGAACGATCTGCTCGATGAATATATGTCCATCTATGGTGTAAATACCTGGGCAATGTCAACATATGAAAGCCGCCGTGGTCTGGCGAGAAACTACATAACTCCTATTATCGGAGATATGTTACTATCCGACATCACTCCAAGGATGATGGATAAGTATTACCGCGATCTGCTCTCTGTGAAAACGGTAAGCGTCAACAACCGCAAACCCACAAGCGAATATCTGACCCCGCATACAGTAAGAGAAATTCACAAGCTACTTCGCAGTGCCTTTAATCAGGCGGTGCGTTGGGAACTAATCAGCCGTAACCCTGTCCTGAATGCGACACTTCCCAAAGAAGAACATAAAGAACGGGATATATGGACTGCCGAAACGCTGAGCAAGGCGATGGAAGTCTGTGATGATCCTATCCTCTCCCTTGCCTTAAATCTGGCGTTCTCCTGCTCTTTACGCATTGGCGAAATGCTGGGCCTTACCTGGGACTGCATTGATATTGCACCACAGAGCATAGAAAATGGTTCAGCTTATATATTCGTCAACAAAGAGCTGCAACGGGTTACACGAGGTGCATTGGACGATTTGAGCGACAAAGGTGTTATTAAGAAGTTTCCACCTTGCATAGCCAGTACCCATACTGCTCTGGTCCTGAAAGAGCCTAAAACCAAAACCAGTATTCGCCGCGTGTACCTGCCGAAAACAGTTGCCTATATGCTGGTAGAGAGAAAAAAAGAAATCGACGAGCTGATGGAGCTGTTTGGAGACGAATACATCGACAATAACCTGGTCTTTTGCTCCAGCAATGGCCGTCCGATGGAAAGCCAGGTGATTAACCGTGCTTTCAATAAACTTATCAAAGAAAACGGACTGCCTCATGTTGTATTCCATTCTCTCCGCCACTCCAGCATCACCTACAAGCTGAAACTCAATGGCGGCGATATGAAATCCGTCCAGGGCGACTCTGGTCATGCTCAGGTAAAAATGGTTGCAGATGTCTATTCTCACATCATCGACGAGGATCGCTGCATAAACGCTCAGCGATTGGAGGAAGCATTTTACTCATCCAAGACTCCTGATCCTGTTGAAGATACAGAGCCTAAAACTGCGGATACTGCCGTCACTGAAAGTGATGAAAGTGATGCAGCGAAGATACTGGAACTGCTTAAAAATCCCGAAACTGCCGCACTGCTCAAGCAGCTGGCAAAAGCTTTATAAAGTCCCTCCCTTAGAAGAACGCCTCTCACTTTGTGAGAGGTTTTCTTCGTTTGAACCACTTTGCACAGTTGACCAAACACTTTTTTTGTTAGCAAGGTTCTGAAAGCATTTTTGAGCGATGTTAGCAAATTCGCGATTTTGTTTGCAACTTCCTCTAATTTCTGCTAACAAATGTTTGCAAGTTCCTTTGGTAAAAATCGAACCTCTGACTTACCGCCTTTCTTAGCAAAAGGCCAAATCTCGTTAGCAAATGTTAGCAAACCAAGGTTTTTTGCAAAAAAGCCACAAAAGCCGCAGAAATAAGAAAAGCCGAAAACCCTGATAAATCAAAGGTTTTCGGCGTGTTTGCTGGCGTCCCTGGCGGGATTCGAACCCACGGCCTTTCGCTTAGGAGAGGCACTCCTAAAGGTCAATCAGCTACCTTCTAAGTTTAAATAATCCCCGTATTTACTGGGTTTTCACGGCATCAGGATGTTATCCTGTACCTCAGTATTTCTGCTGATTTTAAGGTGTTTTATGCACTTGAATTTGCAGGTGATTAGCAAAAAAGCAGGAGTTTGGAAAATACTAAATAGTAAAAACAAGCCGCTGCTGTGTGGATGCGTCCTTTCTGGTGTTAGGACGGCTCTCCTGATCTGCTCTGTAACTTCTCAAGAACAGTATGTAAATAATAGACTGAAAGAAAGAGGACAACCCATGTTGGATTGTCCTCTTGTGTTTCTTTTGGTGCAGATGCTTGCTCTATGATCTATTACTTCAATCTACACACACTTTTCTTTTATGACTCATTATATCTTTTCTTTGCAATGCTTCCTGTATAACGGTATAAGGCACATCGAATACATAGCGTGAAAAATCTTCTAACTGTTTTTTAGGATAGGCAGACAAAGGCGTTTCATCTCAAACCAGACGGCCCGCTTATGATAGGTCAGGTCGGATACATCCTGACATCCTATTTTGACCTGCATATCCGAAAAAATATCTTTCAATCAATCACTCCAATCTTAATACGATATAGCAGAAGGAGCCATTGCTCCATAGATGACTACGCATCCATTTGCAACGGCTCCTCAGTGTCATATGGTTTTCGCCAGTGATTTCAAAAGGGCTGCCATTTCTGGATTGGCAAGAAGTTTCTGAAGCAGCTCCTGTTCAGTCTGTGTTTCTTTAGGTTCGGTTGTTTCCTCCGGTTCTTCAACTGCTGGGGTTGATTTGCTCTGGTAGAACTGCTCCTCAAATCGTTGCGCATTTAAACGTCTGTCCTCGTCTATGATATGAGAATACACATCGGCTACCATCTTGACCTGTGCGTGGCCGGAATCCCCCTGTACGGATTTCATATCACCACCGTTGAGTTTCAGCTTATAAGTGATACTTGAATGTCTGAAACTGTGAAATACGACAGGCGGCAAGTCGTGATCTTTGATCAGCTTTCCTAAAGCTCGATTAATAACCTGTCCTTCAATCGGTCTGCCGCAGGAAGAAGCGAATACGAGATTAAAGTCCAAGTATTCGTCTCCAAACAGTGCCTTGTAGTTTTCAATTTCCTCGCGTCGATCAACTAGCATTTCCGCAACTGTTTTCGGAAGAAATATCTTTCGGATACTGGTTTTTGTTTTCGGCTCTTTCAGCACCAGCGCTGTGTGTGTACTTGCCAGCGCAGGCGGGAATTTAAAGACAACTCCTTTTTCACCCAACTGTTCCAACGCATTGCGATTAACACGCTGAAGCTCTTTGTTGACAAAGATGTAGGCACATCCATTTTTTATGCTGTCCTCTGAAATGTCGACACAGTCCCAGGTCAGTCCGAGAAGCTCACCCATTCGCAATGAGCAGGAAAATGCAAGATTCAGTGCCAATGCCAGATTGTCATCGTCACAAACTTCCAATGCTTTGAACAGTGTTTCTGCTGTCCAGATTGCACGCTCTTTATGTTCTTCTTTTGGAAGGGTAGCATTAAGAACAGGATTCCTTGACATCAGTTCCCATTTTACTGCCTGATTAAAGGCATTGCGGAGCAACTTATGAATCTCTCTGACCGTATGAGCCGTGAGACATTCATTGTTCGGCCTGCGGTTATTTACCACCTTTGCCTTGACCGATAATAAGCTCTGATAGAATTTGTCCATCGTTCTCGGTGTCAGATCTTCCAGTTTAATATCTCCAATCAGCGGAGTAATATAATTGAAGATCAGGCTTCGCCTTGCTTCATAGGTCGATAATGCCCAGGTATTCACACCATAAATAGACATGTATTCTTCCAGAAGATCACTGACCGTCTTAGCGGAAGGGGCAATAAAAGTACCTGTCTCCTGTTCAAATTCAACCTGCACTTTGCGCTTTTTGGCTTCGGCATTAGTAGCAAATGTTTCCCACTTTTGCCTCTTTACGCCGTTTTCATCCGTATAGCTGTAAACCACAGAATAGCGGTTTTTTCTCTTAACAATAGATGCCATGTAAAACACCTCCTTATTCTCTTGTTTCGAGCCATGCATCAAAACTGCTTTTTACGATTCTGATGCCACGATTCAATCGAACACTCTGAAACACATTCTGATTTATCAGCTTATATGCAGTGGGGCGGCTTATTCCAAGAATCTGCCGAATTTCTGCAACAGTATAGCTTTTCTTATTCGGAGCAGTTATTGAAACTCCATTTAATTCAGCGATGCGATCTTCAAACATGCTGCCACCTCCTCATTTTTGATAACTTTCTTATAGTGAGATTGCGAATTGTACCAATCTTCAAAGCTATCTATGTAAATACGGGTGTACATTCCAACCTTTACCGTTTTGAAGGGTTTCTTCTTCATCAAGTCATATAGGGTTCCTTCAGCAATCCCAAGTAAGCGGGCAGTTTCCTGAATTGACATTGTGATGGATTTCCAATTCTTTCCCGGTGCTTCACCAATTATTTTCTTATAATGAAGCTGGTTAGCGTACCAGTTTTCAAAGCTCTCGATCATCACACGCATCTTACCGCCTATGATGACCGTATCAAAATAGTTCTTTTTCACGAGCCAGTATGATTCCGTCTTGCCAAGCCCAAGAAGCCGACGCATTTCTCGCACGGACATGCTTTTCTTTTTCATTGTGTTTTCCTCCGATTCATTTTTTTCGGCTCGTCAGCCGTTAGGGTATGCTATATAGCCAAGCATCTCTGCTTGGCTATATAGTAGGGAAAACCGAAGAAAAAGTGAAATGTGCAAATTCGATAGTTCAAGGGATTTTTCACACTTGACAAGTATCCATCTGTTTATCAAGCCACTCGTCAAAGCTCTTTTTTGAAATACGGATATTGCCGCCGATACGGACACTGTGGAATACGCCGGATTTCACAAGATTATAGGCAGAATTCCTGCCGATGCCTAAAATGTCCTGGATCTCATCTACTGTATAAATTCTTTTCTCATATGGAATACTCGGCATAGCTTCTGTATCCTTATTTAATGCTGCAATTCTATCCTCAAACATGAGAAATCCTCCTTTCTGCTTTCAGCTCTTTTTCTGCGCCCATGCTGATGAATAGGGGTAAAACAATCTTTTCCATAGATTGTTTATCAAGCTGTGTTACCTTCTCTTTGAGACGGCTTTTGTCAATCGTGCGCACCTGTTCAAAGAGAATAATTGAATTTTCGGGAAGCCCATCAACATCTTCCAAATAGTAATGTGTCGGCAGCTTCGTTTTCTTTCGTACTCGGCTCGTAATGGCAGCAACAATGACCGTAGGGCTGAACCTGTTTCCTGTATCATTGGAAAGAATGAGGACAGGTCTTGTGCCGCCCTGTTCAGAGCCGATATGCGGATCAAGTTTTGCGTAGTAAATATCTCCACGTCTGACAGTTCTTTTCATTTGAATGCCCTCCAATCTATATTTGACATACGGTTTCTGTCTATGTAATAAGCCAGGCAAAAGGCTTTTCGAGATCGGGAGCATATAAAACAAAGCTCTGTTCTCAGTAATAACCTTGTGTCTGGCTTTATGGTCATGGCATTTCTATTTGTCCTCGACACCCCGAAATGCAAATGCGCAAAAGCGCAGGGAAGTCGCCAAACGGTCAGCAGCGAACTGACTCCACGGGAGTTTCACCCCAACTGACGGTCTGCCAGAGCCGCCCTCATTGCCTGCGGCGGATTGAATACCGCTCGGACTGTGACTGGACGGGAGTACCATTATGCTCTTTGTGGGTTATGGCGAAACCGGGGGCTACCCGATATTTGGAGTCAGTATAGGCTCGCTCACCACCTTTCATCGCTATTTGCTTGTCGGCAGGTCTTGGCGTACTGCTCCGCACGCTTATGCTCATCACAATCACAAAGAGGAAGTATTTGGCGAATGACTATTTGGTTGTCAAGGAACAATCCTGTTTTCGCCACACAAAGGAAAACAGGGTGGAGGATTTCGTCCTCTCACCCTGTCGCCAATGGGAAACTATCAATTTCCCCTCATATTAAAATATTTTTTTATTTTTTCTTTCAGCCTGTCCATGTGTCTGTAAACCGCCTTTTCGGTAATCTTCAGATACCTGGCAATTTCATGAGTGCTATACCCCTGGATCTTCATCAGAACGATCTGCAGGGTAAGCCTGTCCACTGTGATCA
>OCAO01000456.1_pt1 | contig 14647 bp, 8 predicted proteins | sample 1477151 | NCBI WGS metagenome assembly OCAO01 (sample SAMEA2580298, study PRJEB22360) | human gut metagenome | biome: human gut; feature: human-associated habitat; material: faeces | place: Denmark | collected 2008/2010 | reverse complement strand
CAAAGAACCTTGCAGAGGCGTTCGAGCATTATAACGAATGGCATCCGCATAGTGCGTTGGGTTATCGCTCGCCACGGGAATATCTGCGGCAGCGGGCCTGTAATGGGTTAAGTGATAACAGATGTCTGGAAATATAGGGGCAAATCCAGGCGGGGGCAGCAAGCCAGAACACTGCCTGACATGCTTTCATCAGACGCAGGTCCTCTCTCATATCCTCTGATTTACTCCAGTAAGGTGATGATCATATCTTTATTTGATAGTACGGTAATGCCAGATAAATACAGACACAATGGTAAATAATATAGTTGCAAATAATGCTGCCATAATCAGCGCGATTGCGACACCTGTTTTCGATACCAGCGGCACCAGCAAAGCGCACAGTCCATAGCCAAGTGTGTGACTGGTAGCGAGCCAGCCCGCGCCTGCGCCATCAGCCAGCTTATCATTCAGTAGAAGTTGATAAGCGGGTGTTGCCAGAGCTGCTCCAAATGACAGCACTGCACAGCCCGGGTAAAACAACCATAGCTGTTCGGAGAGCATGATAGCCAGACCACCACTCATCAACACTCCGGCACTCAGGAGCAGGGCCACCGGAGTCAGGCGCTGCGGACGGAGTACCCCGAACTGCGCGATAAGCGCAGCTACTGCGGACAGACCCAACAGCCAGGCCACCTGTTGGCTAATGGCGGTGGTATCCGTGGCGAACTGGCGAGTAAGGGCAGGCGAAAGTCCAAGCTGCATCATGCTCACCGCCGCAGCCAGTAATATTGCGCAAAGCAGATAAGGCAGACAATCCCGCTTCAGACTGACGCTCTTGCACTCCGGTGTGGGCTGTGGTGGTGTGCCGGGCAACCGCAGCAGCATCAGCAGCGCCAGCACTGGGGCTGCCATCAGCAGCCCCAGTGGCGCCAGAGGATGAATGGCCAGCATTGCTGCCGCGCACAGCGGCCCGAATAGCCTGCCGCAACTCAGGCCGGAGCTGATGGTTGCCAGAGCGGCCATGCGATTCCCTTCTCCAGCTCTCTGCAATGCCCAGACCTGACAGGCTGGCACCATTGCCGACACGGTCAGCCCGTAGGCGATCCGGGCGATGATTAATATTCCCAGTCCCACCGCTGTTGTTATGGCGCTGGTAGCCATCAGCACGCTTCCCAGCCCTAGCAGGGTAAAGCTTATGCCATATCCTCCCAGAGCCCACAACACCACAGGTTTACTGCCAGTACGGGAAATTTGCTTTCCCCACCACGGGGACGATGGCAGAAACAGCATTGAGCCAAGCATCAGCAGGGCAGCCCATACAGACAGACTCAGATTTGTCTGTATGACCAGAACAGGGAGCACAACCAGCAGACCGTTCTGTCCGATACCGAGAAGCCCGGCACTGAACGCAAGTGGCCAGCAGGACAGTGGTTTTTGGGGCGTATCTTCGATCCCTAGTGACATTATAATGTTTCAACTCCATGTATTAATTGTGTTTATTTGTAAAATTAATTTATCTGACAATAACATTTATTGTTGATAATGAGAATCATTATTGACATAATTGTTATTATTTTGCTGTGTGGGAGCTGTTTGACTATGACCCTGCCCTCTGAAAACCCAGCCACAGATGTGGCTGCGCAGTGCTTCCTGAATGCACTGATTCGTGAAACCACAGACTGGAAACTGACAGAATACCCGCCAGACGAATTGCTCATCCCGCTGGATGAGCAGAAATCGCTCCATTTCAGAGTGGCTTATTTCTCCCCAACCCAGCATCACCGCTTTGCATTTCCTGCACGTCTGGTCACGGCATCAGGCAGTTATCCTGTCGACTTTACCACTCTCTCCCGGCTTATTATTGATAAGCTACGCCATCAACTGTTTCTGCCCGTTCCCCTCTGCGAAACTTTCCACCAGCGCGTGCTGGAAAGCCATGTCCATACGCAACAGGCAATTGATGCCCGTCATGACTGGGCCGCTCTGCGTGAAAAAGCGTTGAATTTTGGCGAGGCTGAGCAGGCGCTGCTGACAGGACACGCTTTCCACCCTGCGCCTAAGTCTCATGAACCGTTTAACCGGCGGGAGGCTGAACGCTACCTGCCTGATATGGCACCCCACTTCCCACTGCGGTGGTTTTCGGTGGATAAAACGCAAATCGCCGGTGAAAGTTTGCATCTCAACCTTCAACAGCGGCTGACGCGATTTGCCGCAGAGAATGCGCCTCAGTTACTCAACGAATTAAGTGACAACCAATGGCTGTTCCCGTTGCACCCGTGGCAGGGGGAATATCTTTTGCAGCAGGGGTGGTGCCAGGCACTTGTTGCTAAAGGGCTGATTAAAGACTTAGGTGAGGCCGGCACGTCGTGGCTGCCGACCACCTCTTCCCGTTCCCTCTACTGTGCCACCAGCCGCGATATGATCAAGTTCTCCCTGAGCGTACGGCTGACCAACTCCATCCGTACTCTGTCCGTGAAAGAAGTGAAGCGTGGGATGCGCCTGGCACGCCTGGCTCAAACCGACGGCTGGCAGATGCTACAGGTCCGCTTCCCGACTTTCCGGGTAATGCAGGAGGATGGCTGGGCCGGGCTGCGCGATCTTAACGGCAACATCATGCAGGAAAGTCTGTTTGCCCTGCGTGAAAATCTGCTGGTGGATCAGCCGAAAAGCCAGACTAACGTACTGGTCTCCCTGACTCAGGCCGCACCTGATGGCGGTGATTCGCTGCTGGTTTCGGCGGTAAAACGCCTGAGCGATCGCCTCGGTATCACTGTGCAACAGGCCGCCCATGCATGGGTCGATGCATACTGTCAGCAAGTGCTAAAGCCGCTGTTTACGGCTGAAGCGGATTACGGCCTGGTGCTGCTGGCGCATCAGCAAAATATTCTTGTCCAGATGCTTGGGGATCTGCCGGTCGGATTTATTTACCGTGACTGTCAGGGCAGCGCTTTTATGCCTCACGCGACAGACTGGCTCGATTCTATTGGCGAGGCGCAGGCGGAAAATATTTTCACCCATGAGCAGTTGCTGCGCTATTTCCCTTATTACCTGCTGGTTAACTCCACTTTTGCTGTGACCGCTGCGCTGGGGGCTGCCGGGCTGGACAGCGAATCGAATCTGATGGCTCGTGTACGAGCATCGCTGGCTGAAGTGCGTGATCAGGTGACTCATAAAACCTGTCTCAACTACGTGCTGGAAAGTCCGTACTGGAACGTAAAAGGTAACTTTTTCTGTTATCTGAACGATCATAACGAGAACACCATTGTTGACCCTTCGGTGATCTATTTCGATTTCGCTAACCCGCTGCAGGCTCAGGAGGTCTGAATGTCTGAGGCAAACATTATTCACAGCAGATATGGACTGCGCTGTGAAAAACTCGACAAGCCCCTGAATCTTGGCTGGGGACTGGACAATAGCGCGGTGTTGCACTGTCCCGGGGAGCTGCCGACAGGGTGGCTGTGCGATGCGCTGGATCAGATATTTATCGCCGCACCACAACTGTCAGCAGTGGCTCTCCCCTGGGCCGAATGGCGTGAGGAGCCACAGGCGCTGACGCTTTTTGGGCAGGTAAAAAGCGACATTATCCATCGTACTGCCTTCTGGCAGTTACCGTTATGGTTGAGTTCACCGGCAAACCGGGCCTCCGGTGAAATGGTTTTTGATGCAGAGCGTGAGATTTATTTCCCGCAGCGCCCACCCCGTCCACAGGGTGAGGTTTACCGCCGTTACGATCCACGTATTCGCAGGATGCTGAGTTTCCGCATTGCCGATCCCGTTTCTGATGCAGAACGTTTCACCCGCTGGATGAATGATCCGCGCGTTGAGTATTTCTGGGAGCAAAGTGGCTCACTGGAGGTACAGACCGCCTATCTGGAGCGCCAGCTCACCGGTAAACATGCATTCCCGCTGATTGGGTGCTTCGACGATCGGCCATTCAGCTATTTCGAAATCTACTGGGCGGCGGAAGACCGCATTGGTCGTCACTATTCGTGGCAGCCCTTTGACCGTGGCCTGCATCTGCTGGTTGGTGAACAGCAATGGCGCGGGGCCCACTATGTGCAAAGCTGGCTGCGCGGGCTGACACATTACCTGCTGCTGGATGAGCCCCGTACACAGCGCACAGTACTGGAGCCACGCACCGATAACCAGCGCCTGTTCCGCCATCTTGAGCCTGCGGGATACCGGACAATTAAAGAGTTCGACTTCCCACATAAGCGCTCGCGCATGGTGATGGCGGATCGTCATCACTTCTTCACGGAGGTCGGTCTGTAATGAATCACAAGGACTGGGATTTTGTTAACCGTCGGCTGGTGGCAAAAATGTTGTCTGAGATGGAGTATGAGCAGGTTTTCCACGCGGAATCTCAGGGCGATGACCACTACTGCATTAACCTGCCGGGAGCACAATGGCGCTTCATCGCTGAACGTGGTATCTGGGGCTGGCTGTGGATTGATGCCCAAACGTTGCGCTGCACGGACGAACCAGTACTGGCGCAGACGCTGCTGATGCAGCTAAAGCCGGTGCTGTCAATGAGTGATGCCACTGTTGCAGAGCATATGCAGGATTTGTATGCCACGCTACTGGGCGACCTGCAACTGCTGAAGGCCCGTCGCGGACTGAGTGCCAGTGACCTGATTAATCTTGATGCCGATCGTCTGCAATGCCTGCTGAGCGGTCATCCTAAATTCGTTTTTAATAAAGGTCGCCGTGGCTGGGGCAAAGAGGCGCTGGAACGATATGCGCCAGAGTATACCAACACCTTCAGACTGCACTGGCTGGCGGTAAAACGTGAACATATGATCTGGCGCTGCGATAACGATCTGGATATTCAGCAGTTGTTGACTGCCGCAATGGATCCGCAGGAGTTTACACGCTTCAGTCAGGTCTGGCAGGAAAACGGGCTGGATCACAACTGGCTGCCGCTGCCGGTACATCCGTGGCAGTGGCAGCAAAAAATCGCTACCGACTTCATCGCTGATTTTGCCGAAGGCAGGATGGTGTCTCTCGGCGAGTTTGGCGACCAGTGGCTCGCCCAGCAGTCGCTGCGTACCCTGACCAACGCCAGTCGCCGGGGCGGGCTGGATATCAAGCTGCCGCTGACCATCTACAACACCTCATGCTACCGGGGGATCCCTGGCAGATACATCGCTGCCGGACCACTGGCTTCACGCTGGCTACAACAGGTTTTTGCGACCGACGCCACCCTAGTGCAAAGCGGCGCAGTGATACTTGGTGAACCGGCTGCAGGCTATGTCTCCCATGAAGGCTATGCCGCGCTTGCCCGGGCTCCCTATCGCTACCAGGAAATGCTTGGTGTTATCTGGCGGGAGAATCCGTGCCGCTGGCTGAAACCGGATGAAAGTCCGGTTCTGATGGCAACACTGATGGAGTGCGACGAAAACAATCAGCCGCTGGCAGGCGCATATATAGACCGCTCCGGGCTGGACGCTGAAACCTGGCTTACGCAACTGTTCCGGGTGGTCGTGGTTCCTCTGTATCACCTGCTTTGCCGCTACGGTGTCGCGCTTATTGCACATGGACAAAATATAACTCTCGCCATGAAAGAGGGGGTTCCACAGCGTGTTCTGCTGAAAGACTTCCAGGGCGATATGCGACTGGTGAAAGAAGAGTTCCCCGAAATGGACTCTTTGCCTCAGGAGGTTCGTGATGTTACATCCCGCCTGAGTGCGGACTACTTAATCCATGATTTGCAGACGGGTCACTTCGTGACAGTACTGCGTTTTATTTCGCCACTGATGGTTCGTCTTGGCGTACCTGAAAGGCGATTTTATCAACTGCTGGCAGCAGTGTTGAGTGATTACATGAAAAAACATCCACAAATGTCAGAGCGTTTTGCGCTTTTCTCACTTTTCAGGCCACAAATCATTCGCGTGGTGCTGAACCCGGTAAAACTGACCTGGCCTGATCTGGATGGCGGCAGCCGCATGCTGCCGAATTACCTTGAGGATCTGCAAAATCCGCTGTGGCTGGTAACTCAGGAATATGAATCATGAAAAAAAGTGTCGATTTTATTGGTGTAGGGACAGGGCCATTTAATCTCAGCATTGCTGCGTTGTCACATCAGATCGAAGAACTGGACTGTCTCTTCTTTGATGAACATCCTCATTTTTCCTGGCATCCGGGTATGCTGGTACCGGATTGTCATATGCAGACCGTCTTTCTGAAAGATCTGGTCAGTGCTGTTGCACCTACAAATCCCTACAGTTTTGTTAACTATCTGGTGAAGCACAAAAAGTTCTATCGCTTCCTTACAAGCAGACTACGTACAGTATCCCGTGAAGAGTTTTCTGACTACCTCCGCTGGGCTGCTGAAGATATGAATAACCTGTATTTCAGTCATACCGTTGAAAACATTGATTTCGATAAAAAACGTCGATTGTTTCTGGTGCAAACCAGCCAGGGAGAATATTTTGCCCGCAATATCTGCCTTGGTACAGGAAAACAACCTTATTTACCACCCTGTGTGAAGCATATGACACAATCCTGTTTCCATGCCAGTGAAATGAATCTTCGTCGGCCGGACCTTAGTGGAAAACGGATAACCGTGGTTGGTGGAGGACAGAGTGGTGCAGACCTGTTCCTTAATGCATTACGCGGGGAATGGGGAGAAGCGGCGGAAATAAACTGGGTCTCCCGGCGTAATAATTTTAACGCACTGGATGAGGCTGCTTTTGCTGATGAGTATTTTACACCTGAATATATTTCAGGCTTCTCCGGACTGGAGGAAGATATTCGCCATCAGTTACTGGATGAGCAGAAAATGACATCGGATGGCATCACTGCCGATTCTTTACTGACCATTTATCGTGAGTTGTACCACCGTTTTGAAGTTCTGAGAAAACCAAGAAATATCCGTCTGCTACCCAGCCGCTCGGTAACAACTCTGGAAAGTAGTGGTCCTGGCTGGAAGTTGCTGATGGAGCATCATCTGGATCAGGGCAGGGAGAGCCTGGAAAGTGATGTGGTGATTTTCGCCACAGGTTACCGTTCTGCGTTGCCACAAATACTTCCCTCACTGATGCCCCTGATCACCATGCACGATAAGAACACCTTTAAAGTGCGTGATGACTTCACTCTGGAATGGAGTGGCCCGAAAGAGAACAACATCTTCGTGGTCAACGCCAGTATGCAAACCCATGGCATCGCCGAACCCCAGCTCAGCCTGATGGCATGGAGATCTGCACGTATTCTTAATCGCGTAATGGGACGTGATTTATTCGATCTCAGTATGCCGCCCGCCCTGATTCAGTGGCGCAGCGGCACCTAGGGAAAACGCAGCCGGAGGCTGCTTCTTTAACTCGCTACACAGCATCTTTGGGCTGATTTTTTCCGCCCGTATGGAGGAATAATGATGATAAGCAAAAAGTATACGCTTTGGGCTCTCAACCCACTGCTTCTTACCATGATGGCGCCAGCAGTCGCTCAACAAACCGATGATGAAACGTTCGTGGTGTCTGCCAACCGCAGCAATCGCACCGTAGCGGAGATGGCGCAAACCACCTGGGTTATCGAAAACGCCGAACTGGAACAGCAGATTCAGGGCGGCAAAGAGCTTAAAGACGCACTGGCTCAGCTGATCCCTGGCCTTGACGTCAGCAGCCGGAGCCGCACCAACTACGGTATGAATGTGCGTGGCCGCCCGCTGGTCGTGCTGGTTGACGGCGTGCGTCTCAACTCTTCACGTACCGACAGCCGACAACTGGACTCTATAGATCCTTTTAATATCGACCATATTGAAGTGATCTCCGGTGCGACGTCCCTGTACGGCGGCGGCAGTACCGGTGGCCTGATCAACATCGTGACCAAAAAAGGCCAGCCGGAAACCATGATGGAGTTTGAGGCTGGCACCAAAAGTGGCTTTAGCAGCAGTAAAGATCACGATGAACGCATTGCCGGAGCTGTCTCCGGCGGAAATGAGCATATCTCCGGACGTCTTTCCGTGGCATATCAGAAATTTGGCGGCTGGTTTGACGGTAACGGCGATGCCACCTTGCTTGATAACACCCAGACCGGCCTGCAGTACTCCGATCGGCTGGACATCATGGGAACTGGTACGCTGAACATCGATGAATCCCGGCAGCTTCAGTTGATCACACAGTACTATAAAAGCCAGGGCGACGACGATTACGGGCTTAATCTCGGGAAAGGCTTCTCTGCCATCAGAGGGACCAGCACGCCATTCGTCAGTAACGGGCTGAATTCCGACCGTATTCCCGGCACTGAGCGGCATTTGATCAGCCTGCAGTACTCTGACAGCGCTTTTCTGGGACAGGAGCTGGTCGGTCAGGTTTACTACCGCGATGAGTCGTTGCGATTCTACCCGTTCCCGACGGTAAATGCGAACAAACAGGTGACGGCTTTCTCTTCGTCACAGCAGGACACCGACCAGTACGGCATGAAACTGACTCTGAACAGCAAACCGATGGACGGCTGGCAAATCACCTGGGGGCTGGATGCTGATCATGAGCGCTTTACCTCCAACCAGATGTTCTTCGACCTGGCTCAGGCAAGCGCTTCCGGAGGGCTGAACAACAAGAAGATTTACACCACCGGGCGCTATCCGTCGTATGACATCACCAACCTGGCGGCCTTCCTGCAATCAGGCTATGACATCAATAATCTCTTTACCCTCAACGGTGGCGTACGCTATCAGTACACTGAAAACAAGATTGATGATTTCATCGGCTACGCGCAGCAACGGCAGATTGCCGCCGGGAAGGCTACATCCGCCGACGCCATTCCTGGCGGCTCAGTCGATTACGACAACTTCCTGTTCAACGCCGGTCTGCTGATGCACATCACCGAACGCCAGCAGGCATGGCTCAACTTCTCCCAGGGCGTGGAGCTGCCGGACCCGGGTAAATACTATGGTCGCGGCATCTATGGTGCTGCAGTGAACGGCCATCTTCCTCTAACAAAGAGTGTGAACGTCAGCGACAGCAAGCTGGAAGGCGTGAAAGTCGATTCTTATGAGCTGGGCTGGCGCTTTACTGGCAATAATCTGCGCACCCAAATCGCGGCCTACTATTCGATTTCTGATAAGAGCGTGGTGGCGAATAAAGATCTGACCATCAGCGTGGTGGACGACAAACGCCGTATTTACGGCGTGGAAGGTGCGGTGGACTACCTGATTCCTGATACTGACTGGAGTACCGGAGTGAACTTCAACGTGCTGAAAACTGAGTCGAAAGTGAACGGTACCTGGCAGAAATACGATGTGAAGACAGCAAGCCCATCAAAAGCGACAGCCTACATTGGCTGGGCACCGGACCCGTGGAGTCTGCGCGTGCAGAGCACCACCTCCTTTGACGTGAGCGACGCGCAGGGCTACAAGGTCGATGGCTATACCACCGTGGATCTGCTCGGCAGTTATCAGCTTCCGGTGGGTACACTCAGCTTCAGCATTGAAAACCTCTTCGACCGTGACTACACCACTGTCTGGGGGCAGCGTGCACCACTGTACTACAGCCCGGGTTACGGCCCAGCGTCACTGTACGACTACAAAGGCAGGGGCCGAACCTTTGGTCTGAACTACTCTGTGCTGTTCTGACGGGGATGCTTTTGCAACAAGGGTATGCTGTAAACAACATGGTCCTTGGTGGCCATGTTGTTTACAGCCAGTATAATATACAGCCTTAACAAGATATTCCGTCTCCGGAATGGACTGTTCACCACTGAATAACATTATGTCTGTTTTATGGATCTTTGACTGAAATTTATCGCATATCCTCATTTCATTGTCCGTCTGAAAACTAACCTTACAAGTAAGCGTCGTCTCAGCACCGTCTGGCAGATCCTGAAATTCCTGAGAGGATGATCTGCGCCCAATATCCTGAGCCGGAACTTTGCTGCAATGAAGGCCAACGAAAAATGGGGGAGTATGTTATAGAGTACTTGCTACAGGGTAAAAAGAGGTACCTGTCGCTGGTTCTCCGTTCAGTTTAACCGGGAGATTTTCTCCTGCGCCTGTCATAAAGTCCGGTAATGGAGATTGTTAATACGATGGTGCACGATGCATTGTCAGTGCCCGGCCCGGAGGATGCCCCGTAGCTACATACGGATCAGGGTTGGCAATATCGAATGGCAGGCTATAGGCAAAGTTAAAGCCCCATGGAGTAGCACAAAATATGCCGCACAAAGGAAACGGTCTGAATAACGCAGCGATGGAGAACTTCTTCGGCACACTGCAAAATCGCATCGTGGTCGATCGCTAATTCGTCGTGAATCACTGAACGATGTTCCATGCGAACAGATATTCGATCATATCGAAATATTAAACATTACCCCTCCCCACATTGGGCAAAAAAAAAAAACAAAAAACGATCAATTAACGATCAATTAGTATTGATTCACATAATCTCTCATCATTAATGAGAACATTGTCACATATTTACAATATAGAACTGTTACTTTTAGCAAGCTGTTAGTAACCAACCGTTACTAATAATTTTAATTCTTAATACTTTGTTCATTCAATAAATGAGTTGAGAGAATATATGAATAAAATATACTCCCTTAAATATAGTGCTGCCACTGGCGGACTCATTGCTGTTTCTGAATTAGCGAAAAGAGTTTCTGGTAAAACAAACCGAAAACTTGTAGCAACAATGTTGTCTCTGGCTGTTGCCGGTACAGTAAATGCAGCAAATATTGATATATCAAATGTATGGGCGAGAGACTATCTTGATCTTGCACAAAATAAAGGTATTTTCCAGCCCGGAGCAACAGACGTAACAATCACTTTAAAAAACGGAGATAAATTCTCTTTCCATAATCTCTCAATTCCGGATTTTTCTGGTGCAGCAGCGAGTGGCGCAGCTACCGCAATAGGAGGTTCTTATAGTGTTACTGTTGCACATAACAAAAAGAACCCTCAGGCCGCAGAAACTCAGGTTTACGCTCAGTCTTCTTACAAGGTTGTTGACAGAAGAAATTCCAATGATTTTGAGATTCAGAGGTTAAATAAATTTGTTGTGGAAACAGTAGGTGCCACCCCGGCAGAGACCAACCCTACAACATATTCTGATGCATTAGAACGCTACGGTATAGTCACTTCTGACGGTTCAAAAAAAATCATAGGTTTTCGTGCTGGCTCTGGAGGAACATCATTTATTAATGGTGAATCAAAAATCTCAACAAATTCAGCATATAGCCATGATCTGTTAAGTGCTAGTCTATTTGAGGTCACCCAATGGGACTCATACGGCATGATGATTTATAAAAATGATAAAACATTTCGTAATCTTGAAATATTCGGAGACAGCGGCTCTGGAGCATACTTATATGATAACAAACTAGAAAAATGGGTATTAGTCGGAACAACCCATGGTATTGCCAGCGTTAATGGTGACCAACTGACATGGATAACAAAATACAATGATAAACTGGTTAGTGAGTTAAAAGATACCTATAGTCATAAAATAAATCTGAATGGCAATAATGTAACCATAAAAAACACAGATATAACATTACACCAAAACAATGCAGATACCACTGGTACTCAAGAAAAAAATAACTAAAGACAAAGATATTGTGTTCACAAATGGGGGAAATGTCCTGTTTAAGGATAATTTGGATTTTGGTAGCGGTGGTATTATCTTTGACGAAGGCCATGAATATAACATAAACGGTCAGGGATTTACATTTAAAGGAGCAGGAATTGATATCGGAAAAGAAAGCATTGTAAACTGGAATGCATTGTATTCCAGTGATGATGTTTTACACAAAATAGGCCCCGGTACTCTGAATGTTCAAAAAAAACAGGGGGCAAATATAAAGATAGGTGAAGGAAATGTTATTCTTAATGAAGAAGGAACATTTAACAATATATACCTTGCAAGCGGAAATGGTAAGGTAATACTAAATAAAGATAATTCCCTTGGCAATGATCAATATGCGGGGATATTTTTTACTAAACGTGGTGGCACGCTAGATTTAAATGGACACAATCAGACTTTTACTAGAATTGCCGCCACTGACGATGGAACAACAATAACTAACTCAGATACAACGAAAGAAGCCGTTCTGGCAATCAATAACGAAGACTCCTACATATATCATGGGAACATAAATGGCAATATAAAACTAACGCACAATATTAATTCTCAGGATAAGAAAACTAATGCAAAATTAATTCTGGATGGTAGTGTCAACACAAAAAATGATGTTGAAGTCAGTAATGCCAGTCTTACCATGCAAGGCCATGCAACAGAGCATGCAATATTCAGAAGCACAGCGAATCATTGCTCCCTGGTATTTCTTTGTGGAACGGACTGGATCACCGTTTTGAAAGAAACAGAGAGTTCATATAATAAAAAGTTCAATTCTGATCACAAAAGTAATAATCAGCAGACCTCATTTGATCAGCCAGACTGGAAAACCGGGGTGTTTAAATTTGATACATTACACCTGAACAATGCTGACTTTTCAATATCACGCAATGCCAATGTTGAAGGAAATATATCAGCAAATAAATCAGCTATCACAATCGGCGATAAAAATGCTTACATTGATAATCTTGCAGGGAAAAATATTACTAATAATGGTTTTGACTTCAAACAAACTATCAGTACTAATCTATCCATAGGAGAAACTAAATTTACAGGTGGCATCACTGCACATAACAGCCAAATAGCCATAGGTGATCAAGCTGTAGTTACACTTAATGGTGCAACCTTTCTGAATAATACTCCTATAAGTATAGATAAAGGAGCAAAAGTTATAGCACAAAATTCCATGTTCACAACAAAAGGTATTGATATCTCCGGTGAGCTGACTATGATGGGAATCCCTGAACAGAATAGTAAAACTGTAACGCCGGGTCTCCACTACGCTGCTGATGGATTCAGGCTGAGTGGTGGAAATGCAAATTTCATTGCCAGAAATATGGCATCTGTCACCGGAAATATTTATGCTGATGATGCAGCAACCATTACTCTGGGACAGCCTGAAACTGAAACACCGACTATATCGTCTGCTTATCAGGCATGGGCAGAGACTCTTTTGTATGGCTTTGATACCGCCTATCGAGGCGCAATAACAGCCCCCAAAGCTACAGTTAGCATGAATAATGCGATCTGGCATCTAAATAGCCAGTCATCAATTAATCGTCTAGAAACAAAAGACAGTATGGTGCGTTTTACTGGTGATAATGGGAAGTTTACAACCCTTACAGTGGACAACCTTACTATAGATGACAGTGCATTTGTGCTGCGTGCAAATCTGGCCCAAGCAGATCAGCTTGTTGTCAATAAATCGTTGTCTGGTAAAAACAACCTTCTGTTAGTCGACTTCATTGAGAAAAATGGAAACAGCAACGGACTGAATATCGATCTGGTCAGCGCACCAAAAGGAACTGCAGTAGATGTCTTTAAAGCTACGACTCGGAGTATTGGCTTCAGTGATGTAACACCGGTTATCGAGCAAAAGAACGATACAGACAAAGCAACATGGACTCTGATCGGCTATAAATCTGTGGCCAACGCCGATGCGGCTAAAAAGGCAACATTACTGATGTCAGGCGGCTATAAAGCCTTCCTTGCTGAGGTCAACAACCTTAACAAACGTATGGGTGATCTGCGTGACATTAACGGTGAGTCCGGTGCATGGGCCCGAATCATGAGCGGAACCGGGTCTGCCGGCGGTGGATTCAGTGACAACTACACCCACGTTCAGGTCGGTGCGGATAACAAACATGAACTCGATGGCCTTGACCTCTTCACCGGGGTGACCATGACCTATACCGACAGCCATGCAGGCAGTGATGCCTTCAGTGGTGAAACGAAGTCTGTGGGTGCCGGTCTCTATGCCTCTGCCATGTTTGAGTCCGGAGCATATATCGACCTCATCGGTAAGTACGTTCACCATGACAACGAGTATACCGCAACTTTCGCCGGCCTTGGCACCAGAGACTACAGCTCCCACTCCTGGTATGCCGGTGCGGAAGTCGGTTACCGTTACCATGTAACTGACTCTGCATGGATTGAGCCGCAGGCGGAACTTGTTTACGGTGCTGTATCCGGGAAACAGTTCTCCTGGAAGGACCAGGGAATGAACCTCACCATGAAGGATAAGGACTTTAATCCGCTGATTGGGCGTACCGGTGTTGATGTGGGTAAATCCTTCTCGGGTAAGGACTGGAAAGTCACAGCCCGCGCCGGCCTTGGCTACCAGTTTGACCTGTTTGCCAACGGTGAAACCGTACTGCGTGATGCGTCCGGTGAGAAACGTATCAAAGGTGAAAAAGACGGTCGTATGCTCATGAATGTTGGTCTCAACGCTGAAATTCGCGATAATCTTCGCTTCGGTCTTGAGTTTGAGAAATCGGCATTTGGTAAATACAACGTGGATAACGCGATCAACGCCAACTTCCGTTACTCTTTCTGATAACAGCCCGGGCCGCGTTTGCGGCCCTTCTTCTACCGGAGAGAATATGTATTACCCTGTGACAGACTATATCGCTCTTGCTCTCATTATTAGCTTTCTTTTTCTGACATTATTTATCTGCCTGTTATGCCTTAAACATGAGCGAATAAAAAAAGAAACTATCAGGCAAAAAAATGCACATATTCTGGATCATGGCTGGAATGCAACTGAGGTAGCCTGAGTTTAACGGACACTCCTTCCTGAAATAGAATGGCATCAGAAG
>OCAO01000450.1_pt1 | contig 14724 bp, 11 predicted proteins | sample 1477151 | NCBI WGS metagenome assembly OCAO01 (sample SAMEA2580298, study PRJEB22360) | human gut metagenome | biome: human gut; feature: human-associated habitat; material: faeces | place: Denmark | collected 2008/2010 | reverse complement strand
AGAATATAAGAATATAAGAATATAAGAATATAAGAATATAAGAATATAAGAATATAAGAATATGCACTTATAAAAAGAGCAGCTATGCTGCAATACGGATCTTTTCTTATTTTATGCGGGTTTGATGGAGATAACGAGATACTCATTTATATAGTTTCTTTGTTTAAGGAAATATCTTCATCAGTAGATGAAGATGGGCTATACTTCTAGGATCGTACCTCACCAAGCATTATATGCCAAGGAAACACCTACTCATATACATTCGTAGGTATAAGCGATTCGCAACAAATGAAAGATTTGGGCTCTCTGCTTATTTTATGCGGGCTAGTAATAATATTTTCAAAAGTAAATCATCCGTGTATAAATATACCTAATGGAATGTGAAGTGTAAAGACAAGTGTTAAAATTGACAACACTAGGGTATAATAATTAAATAAGGAAAATTTCAGAGCAATTAAGAGAGAGGAGTATTGATAATGTCTACTGGACTTGTATTAGAAGGAGGAGCCTTTAGGGGCTTATTTACAGCAGGAGTTTTAGATGGATTATTAGATATAAAAGCTGAATTAAAATATGTAATAGGTGTATCAGCAGGTATAACTAATGCTTATTCATATATTTCTAAACAAAGAGGAAGAAACCTAGAAATAATGGAGAAATATATGGGTGATAAAAGATATATTAGTTATGGAAATTTGATTAGATGTGGTTCATTAATGGATTTCGATTTCGTATTTAATGAGATACCTAATAAGCATTCTATATTTAATTATGATGAATTTTATAAATATGATGGAAAAGTTTTAGCAGGGGCATTCAATGTTGAGACTGGTGAAGTTGAATATTTTGATAAAGATAAACTTGATGAAAAGAATACAATATTAAAAGCAAGCTGTTCAATACCATTATTATTTCCGTTTGTAAATATAGAAGACAAATATTATGCTGATGGTGGACTGTCAAATCCTATACCAATTTATAAATCAATAGAAGATGGAAATGATAAAAATATTATAGTTTTAACTAGAAATATAGATTACAGAAAGAAAAAATCTAAAGCAAATCAAATAGCCTATAAAGTATATAAGAAGAAATATCCGAAGTTAGCTGAAGTATTATCAAAAAGACACATAGAATATAATAAAGAACTTGAATTTTGTAATGAATTAGAAAATAAGGGCAATGCAATAGTTTTAAGGCCAACGATTCCAATGGATGTAGGTAGATTTGAACGTGATAAAGTTAAATTAAGAAATATATATAATAATGGATATGACTTAGTTATAGAAAATAAAGAAAAAATACTAGAATTTTTATAAATTGCACAAATAATCAATTTATTAACAGCAAAGTAAAACCTTTTTTCACTGAAGCTTGTTGACTAAAATATAAAGAAAATATAAAATCAAGATTATGACATAAAGATGAGATAAGCAAAATTGCAAAAAGGAGTTAGATTTTTGGATACTAAGGACATGAGTTTAAATGAAAATAACATTTGTGAAAAATGTGGAGCAGAAGCTTTATATTATATTGATGAATTTAATTGCTGGTTATGTGAAAACTGCAAAAATGAAGAAGAAGAGTTAGAAAAGATTTCAGAAAGATTAGAAAAGAAATTTAATAAAAGAGTGTATTCATTTGATATAGCAGAGCTACTAAGCTGTTTATCTAAGGATGAATTATATAATATAGCAAGAAATTTAGGATTAGCAAAAATTTCAGGATTAAAGAAAGATGAATTGCTTAACAATTTAATTGAAAATTATGAGTCTTTAATAGAAAAAAGAATTCTGTTATTTGAAGAAGAGAGATATAGATTGCTTAGAAGCTATTTAGATAAAGACGGAGTAAAAATATTTAATGATATAGATGAAGAAGAAGTTGAAAAGAGTGCATATTTCATTCAACAAGGATTTATTTATCCTACGCTTAAAGATGGAATAGCAGTATTTTTGATGCCACAAATAGTTCAAAAGATTATTGAGGATAAGAATACACTTGATTATAGAAGAATCATTAAACAAAATGGTGAAATAATTAATGTGTATAGAGGAATGAATAAGGCTTATGGAATTTTAAATATAGAAAGCATTAAAAGTATATTGAGCCAGTATGATTTATATAACGATAATATTGAAGAGCTGATTAGAGAAAGTGGATATTATTATTCTGAATATAGAGAAGATAGCAAACTATTCGTGAACAATGAGATACAAAATATCGATAGTTTACTTGAAACTATCGAAAAAGAATGCGCTGAATTAGAATATGCTAAAATTTCAAAAGAAGAATTACTTGTAATGTCAAATAGAGATTATGGTTTCTCTACTAAAGCTGGTAAAGCTTTCTGTAAGGAATTTAGCAATACCTTTAATTCAAATAGAGAAATGCTACAAGCAATAATGGGTGATTTATCAATAGATATTCAAGAAAATGAAGTTAATGAGTCAATTGACAAGATACTTGATGTAATGGAAGTTGATGAGGAGAATGTGAGAAATGTAGCAGCAAATCTAATGAGTAAGTTTGCTAATAAGATTAGAATATGGAAATATAAAGGTTATAGCATTAATGATATTAAAGCTTTAAAATCTACAGTAAAAAATGAAATAAACATTGGAAGAAATGAACCTTGCATCTGTGGCAGCGGTAAGAAATATAAAAAATGTTGTGGAAAAAATAAGTAATATATAAAAAAGATAAGATATCTCAGAAAACTAACTTCAAGATATCTTATTTTTTTATTTTGAATTTATAGTTCTAAATTTGTGAGGAGAGTAGTCATAATATTTTTTGAATAATTTACTGAAATAATAAGCATCAGTATACCCAACTGACTGAGCAATAACCTTTACAGGTACTTCAGTAGTAAGCAATAAATTCTTTGCTTTTTCCAATCTTAGATTTATCAAATAATTTATTGGAGGCTCTCCAGTTTTTTCTTTAAATATCTTAGAGATATATACAGAACTCATATACATATTTCTTGCTATATCATCTAAAGAAATGTTATCAGTATAGTTATTTTCAAAATAATCTATAATAATTTTAACTATGTTTGATTTATCGTAAAAAGGTAAATTACATCTGTTAATCTTCTTTGTGTTCTTTACATAGTTTGTTTCTTTTAAAAAAAGACCTATAAGTTTCATAATAAGGCTTTTTAAAATTAATTCTTTTCCAATTTCACAAGCTTCCTGTTCCTCTATTATTTCTAAGCAACATTTATGAAAGTCCTCACCATATTGCTGAAATTGCATGGGTACATCTGAAGAATCTTTTAAAATATGGTTAATAGGAAGTCCATCCACTTTCACATTTCTAAAGCCAATATGGAGTTCAGTTATATCGTTGTTAATGCCTTTTGTAAATGATTCTTTATGATATACGCCAGGGTTAAACGGAAGTAAAGTTCTTTCTTTTACTGTGTAAAATTTATCACCTATTTTATAATTTACATTGCCTGATACAACATAACTAAATTCTATAAAATCATGGCAATGATATTGCCCTTCAAAGCTATCTGTATTATTACAATTAAATGAATATAAAATCTCAGGATTAAAATTCTCTATTGAAATTCCTACATTGCACATTAATAATTTCCTCCCCTTTTATATAAGAATATACATCATATAAATAAAAAAGTACATTTTTATTTGAAGTTTTTTATTAGATAATTAACATGTTAAAAATGATGAATTAAACGCAATAAGGAGGAATTATTAATGGGTAGTATTAGGTGGATATTTGGATATATAAATAAGTATAAGATTAGATTTTATTTCGCATTCGTAGCTGTATTGATAAGTTCACTTATATCAATGATTAATCCGTATTTAAGTGGAAAACTTGTTGATGAAGTAATAATGAAAAATAAATTAAATATGCTCATTTATATATTAAGAATAATGATTTTGGTAACAGTGATAAAAGCAATAATAAGGTATACTTACCAGATGACTTTTGAGCGTGTATCTCAAAATGTAATATTTGAAATAAGACAGCAAATGTACAATAAACTACAGGAATTAGATTTAGATTATTATAATAAGACAAGAACTGGAGATATAATGGCAAGAATGACTGGTGATATGGATGCCATAAGGCATTTTGTAGCTTGGGTTATGTACAATATATTTGAAAATGTAACTGTGTTTATATTTGCAATAGGTAGTATGTTTATTATAAATGCTAAATTTACAATCTTCATGTTTTTATTGACACCAATAGTTGCTTATTGTGCATATAAGATGACGATTGAATCAAATCCTATATTTTATGATATAAGGGAACAGTTTTCTAAATTAAATACAGTAGTTCAGGAAAATATAAGTGGAAATAGAGTAGTTAAAGCATTTGCAAAAGAAAAATACGAAATATCAAAATTTGAAGAGAGAAATAAGAGCTATATGGATTCCAATATGGATCTTGCAAAAGTTACTCAAAAATATATGCCAATATTAAATGGATTATCAAATATGTTTACTGTTGTTATGATTCTAGTAGGTGGAATTTTAATAATAAATGATAAATTAACCATAGGTGAACTTGTAATGTTTAATGGCTTGATTTGGGCGATAAATAATCCCATGAATATGGTAGGATGGCTAATAAATGATGTTCAAAGATTTATAGCAGCATCTAGGAAAATAAGAATACTTCTTAGTGAAGAAACAAAAATAAAGAATCCGGTAGATGGAATTAAACCTAAAAAAATTAATGGTGAAATTGAATTTAGAAATGTAAACTTTGAATATGGATATGAGACAGTACTTAAAAACATTAACTTTCATATTAAACCTGGACAAAGAGTGGCTATTTTTGGACAAACTGGTTCTGGAAAATCTACAATAATAAATCTAATAGAAAGATTCTATGATGTGACATCTGGAGAAATTTTAATAGATGGAGTAAATGTAAAAGAATATGACATACATGCATTGAGAAAAAATATATCAACATCTATGCAAGATGTATTTTTATTCTCAAATACTATAGAAGATAATATAAGATATGGAATACCAGAAATAGAAAATTCAAGGATTGCATGGGCAGCAGAGATGTCTGATGCAGATAATTTTATAAACAAGCTTTCAGAGTCATATGGAACTATAGTTGGTGAAAGAGGAGTAGGATTATCTGGTGGTCAAAAACAAAGAATAACACTTGCCAGATCAATAATAAAAGATCCTTCTATATTGATTCTTGACGATACAACTTCAGCACTAGATGTTGAAACTGAGGCTGTAATTCAGAAAAATTTGAATGCAATATATAAAGATAAAACAACATTTATAATAGCACATAGAATTTCATCAATAAAAAATTCAGATTTAATATTAGTTTTAGATAATGGAGAAATAGTTGAAAGCGGTACACATGGGGAATTAATAAATGCACATGGACATTATTATGAAGTATACAAAGAACAATATGGTGAGTATATAAAGGATACTAGTAGACGTGAGGAGGTAATATAGATGGCTAAGAATAAATATGATGTAGATGAATCATTAGATATTCAATTTAATTTAGAATATTGCAAAAGGTTATTATCGTATGTTAAACCTTATAAAAAGGAAATGGTCATAACTCTTATAGTAATGCTAGTATCAAGTATATCTAGCTTAATGGGGCCGTATCTTGTAAAAATAGCCATGGATGAAAATATTCCGAGTAAAGATATGAGGGGACTTGTTTTAATATGTATTATATTTGTAACTACAATTGTTATAAGTTCAATATGTATGAAGTATAAGATAAAAACAATGACATTTGTAGGGCAGTCAGTTGTAAGAAATATTAGATCTGATTTATTTAATCATCTTCAAAAACTTCCATTTTCATATTATGATAGCAGACCACATGGTAAGATTCTCGTTAGAGTAGTTAATTATGTTAACTCATTAAGCGATTTATTGTCAAATGGATTGATCAATTTGTTAACTGATTTATTTAGTATTTTTGTAATAGTAGGATTTATGGTATTTATAAGCCCTAAACTTACATTAATTTGTATGATCGGAATGCCCATTTTGGCATTAGTAGTAGCACTTCTTGCAAAGGTGCAAAGAATAACAACTCAAAGATATAGTAATAAACAATCAAATTTGAATGCTTATATTCAAGAAAGTATTAGTGGAATGAAGGTAACCCAAGCTTTTGTAAGAGAAAGAGTTAATGCAGAGAAATTTAAAGTTGTAAGTGGAGAAAATAGAAGTACATGGATGACAGCGGTAAAATATCAACTTATGCTATGGCCTGCAATAGATAATATTTCAGTATTTACTGTATCCTTAGTATACTTAGTTGGTATAAAAGCTATTGGAGAGGCTATAACCATTGGTACATTAGTAGCATTTGTGGGATATATATGGAGGTTCTGGAATCCTATAGTAAATATATCAAATTTCTATAATACATTAATAATGGCTATGGCATACCTAGAAAGAATATTTGAAACTCTAGATGAGGAGGTAAGTATTTCTAATTTGCCAAATGCTTATGAGATGCCATCTATAGAAGGAAATATTGAATTTAAAAATGTAGTGTTTAAATATGAAGATGAAGAGAGAGAAATATTAAAAAATGTATCTTTTAAAGTAAATGCTGGAGAGACCATTGCTTTAGTTGGTCCAACAGGAGCAGGAAAAACAACTATAATAAACTTATTGAGCAGATTTTATGATGTAACAAAGGGTGAGGTTATAATAGATAATAATAACATAAGAAATGTAACCCTAAGTTCTCTGAGAGAACAAATGGGAGTTATGCTTCAAGATACATTTATATTTTCAGGAACTATACTAGAAAATATAAGATACGGAAACTTATCTGCAACTGAAGAAGAGATTATTAATGCTTCAAAAGCAGTAAGAGCTCATGAATTTATTATTAATTTAAAAGATGGATATAATACTCAGGTAAATGAAAGAGGCAGTAGATTATCTGTAGGTCAAAGGCAGCTAATATCATTTGCAAGAGCTCTTTTAGCAGATCCTAAAATATTAATTTTAGATGAAGCAACTTCAAGTATAGATACTAAAACAGAAAAGGCTTTACAAGAAGGTTTAGATAGACTATTAAAAGGAAGAACATCATTTGTAATTGCTCATAGATTATCTACTATAAAGAATGCAGATAGAATAATGGTTATAAATGATGGCAGAATAGTTGAACAAGGAACACATGATGAGTTGATTAATAATCATGGAGAGTACTATAATCTTTATATGGCTCAGTATGAAATAATGAATGCTGTATAAATTTTAATAAGAAAACTTTTAATAAGTATTGTATAGAATGAAATAAAATTCATCCTATACAATACTTTTTTCACAAGAATTTTCATAATGTATAGAAATTATTTAAATATATTGTATAAAACATACTTGCACAAATATTTGAAGAATGATAAAATGCCCAGAATTTAAGAATTTAAGAATTTAAGAATTTAAGAATTTAAGAATTTAAGAATTTAAGAATACAAGAATATAGGAATATAAATTTTTACGAATTTGCTTATTTTATGGGGATTAGAAGAAAATATTTAGGGAAACATCTTCATCAGTAGATGAAGATGGGCTATACTGTTAGGCTCGTGCCTCACCAAACATTATATGCCGGTGTAAGCGATTAGTACCAAATACAAGAGTTGGCCTCCCTGCTTAAAAATTTACAAACACAATTATTTATATTAAGACATATAATAAAATGATATCAGTACTTGGAGTTGAAAATAGGTGATATACGGGCTAATTTTAGCTGGTGGTAAAGGTAGCAGGTTATACCCTCTATCAAGAGCTGATCAACCGAAACAATTTCTAAAACTAATTAATGATAAAAGTTTTTTAGTTAATACGGTTGAGAGGATAACCCCAATAATAGATAAAGAAAATATTTATGTGGTTACAAACAAAGACTATAAAGAAAAAATAAGAGAAGAACTTTCGGATATGGTTAATGGAGAGAATATTTTTGCTGAACCTGCTAATAAAGAGACTGCTACTTGTATAGGCTTATCTGCAATAAAGCTCTTAAAACAAGATGCTAATGCAGTTATGGTGGTTTTACCATCTGATCACTATATTCAAGGTGAGAATAATTATACAAATACCTTATCTCAAGGAATTGAAATTGCTAATAGGAGAAGGTGTATTGTAACATTGGGAATAGAACCTAGCAGACCTGAAACGGGGTATGGATATATAGAAATGGGTGAGAGAACTAATGGAAATATACCAACTTATAAAATAGCTAGATTTACAGAAAAACCAAACTTAGAAGTTGCAAAAGATTTTATTCTAAAAGGAACCTATTTATGGAATTCTGGAATTTTTATATTTAGAGCAGATGTTATATTAAGAGAAATAGAAAAGTATCTTCCTAAACTGCATAAACCATTAATGGAGATATATAAAAATTTAGGCGAACCAGAGGAAGAAAAAGTAATAAAAGAACAATATGAGCTGATAGATGGAATATCAATTGATTTTGGAGTTATGCAGAAAACTAGAAAAGCTTATGTAATAAAAAGTGATTTTGGATGGGATGATATGGGTAGCTTTGGAGCACTAAGTAGATTGTTAAATAGCCATAGAAATAATAATGTATCTCAAAATGTATATGTAGACGAGTGTGAGAATTGCTCTATATTTGGTGGTAAAAATCTTATAATAGGTTTTGGAGTAAAGGATTTGGTTATAGTAGATGCCGGAGATGTAATACTTGTTATGGATAAAAATAAAGATCAAGAAATAAAACATTTATTAAATAAATTGAACGAAAAAAGTGAATATAATAAATTTTTATAAGATAAAAATGCACATATTATCATAATTAAACTTTATGAAAATGTGTGCATTTTATTATTTAGTTATAAAATTTACATATTATTAAAGATAATTAATTAGAAAGTAGTAATTATAAAGAAGATAGTATGCAAGTATATTCAAATTTGGTAAATGAATATAATTATAGAGAAGTTTAAACTACTACAAAATATAGTATACTTTATTTAGAGGAGGCGGAATTAATATGAAGATATATGAACAAATAGCAGAAGATATTAAAAAATATATAGTTTCTAATAAGATATTTCAAGGATGCAAACTGCCGTCTATTACTAAATTGTGTGAAAAATATAATTGTAGTAAAGGAACTGTTATCAAAGCTTATGATACATTATGCAAGGAACACATAGTATATTCTTCACCTCAAAGAGGTTTTTTTGTAGCAGATAATCTTATGCGTTTTAGTGAAGAAAGTTCAGGTATATATGATTTGTCTACTGGAAATCCATTAGTTAGTAACATCCCAGTAGTAGATATTCAGCATTGTTTAAATTCAGCAGTAGAGCTCTATAGTAATATTTCTTTAGCTGGAGGATCAAGAGGAGTTCCATCAGTATTAGAAATACTTCCTGATTTGCTAGTTAAAAGCGATATTTATTGTAAGAATAAAAATATATATATATCACAAGGAGTCTTGCAAGTACTAACATTATTATCAAAAATGCCATTTCCTAATGGTAATGATACAATACTTATTGAAGAGCCATCATATATATACTATATAAATTTTTTAAAAGCCGATAATATAAAGGTAAAAACTATAAAAAGAGATGAAAATGGAATAGATTTAAAGGAATTAGAAGAAATATTTAAAAATGAAAAAATCAAATTTTTTTATACAATACCTAGAAATCATAATCCATTAGGAACATATTATTCTTTAAAAACTAGAAAAACAATTGCTAAGCTTGCAGAAAAATATGATGTATATATTGTTGAAGATGATTACTTTTCGGATTTATGTAATTTGTCTCACTATTCACCAATATATTATTATTCAGAGTTAAAAAACTGTATATATTTAAAAAGCTATTCTAAAACAATACCTTATATAAGGATTGGGGTTGCTGTAATTCCTGATAGCTTAATTGATACATACGAAAAATGGATTGATTATTCATATTACTATTCATATTATATGCCTTCATTAGTTTCTCAAGCTACATTTGAGTCATATATAAAAAGCAATATATATGAAAAGCATACAACAATACTTGCTGGAAATATAAAAGACCTTTTAAGAACATTTAGAAAAATAACTTCTAAGTGGGATGAAGATATTGTTAAAGTGATAGGAGGAATTTCTGGATATTATTCAACATTAGTTTTGAATGAAAATATTAATTGTGATAAATTAATTGAGAATTTAAAGAAAAGAAATGTATTTGTATCATCAAATGTAGAAGCTTATTATAATATAAATAAATTTGATAATAGTATAAGGGTAAGTAGTGCCAGGTTAAATATTGATCAATTAAAAATAGCATTAAATATTATTTATGAAGAAATTTTAAGATTGGCAATTATATAAGAATATAGGAATTTAAATGCTTTAAACATTTAAATTCCTATTATTAAGTAAAGTTTATTTATTAAATTGTGGTAAATAATCTTTATGAGCTTCTAATAATTCATCTAACAATATTTTTGCGATTTTTTCTGATGGAATTAATGGATTAATTGTTAATGCAAGAAGTGCTTTATTATAATCTCCTTCAACAGCCGCATCTACAACTAATTTTTCAAATGATTTTACTGTTTGAACAAGACCATTTACTGCAACAGGAAGTTTTCCAGTAGCTATTGGTTTTGGACCATCTTTAGTTATAATACATGAAATTTCTACTGCTGAATTATCATCAATTCCTTCAATAGCACCATTATTTCGCGTGTTAACTGGTTGAATATCACGTTTGTTGTTATAAATAGAATTAATTAGTCTACATGCAGCATCAGAATAATATGCACCACCACGTTTTTCTAATTGAGGTGGTTTAATATCTAAGTTTTCATCCTTATATAATTCGAATAAATCTTTTTCTAGGCGTTGAACAACTTCTGCTCTAGTTTCACCTTTAGAGAACTCAGCCAATTCTTCTTTAAGCATATCTTCTCTTTGGAAATAATATTTGTGATATGGGCAAGGCATCATTCCAAGAGCCTTAATAAATTCTGGGCTCCATTCAAAGTCTTTAATATTTTTAACTATTGAACCCATTTTACCTTCTGCAATTGAATTGATTACTTCTTCGGTAACATTTTTTCCATCAAGGTAAATTTCTTTTCCAAATACCATATGATTTAATCCGGCAAATGTCATATTAATACGGCTATGGTCTACATCTAAAAGATTAGCTACTGCTTTTTCCATACCAATTGGAACATTACATAATCCAATGACTTTCTTGTTTTTTCCATATTTAAAAAGAGCTTCAGTTACCATTCCAGCAGGATTTGTGAAGTTAATAAGCCAAGCATTTGGACATAATTCAGCCATGTCTTTATCGATATCTAATATTACTGGAATTGTTCTAAATGCTTTAAACATTCCACCTGCACCATTTGTTTCTTGACCAATTACACCATGGCTTAAAGGTATTCTTTCATCCTTGATTCTAGCATCTAAAAGACCAACTCTAAGTTGTGTTGTAACAAAATCAGCATCTTTTAATGCTTCTCTTCTATCTAAAGTTAGATGAATATCTATAGGAACACCAGCTTTTTTTACCATTCTTTTAGCTAAAGCTCCTACTATTTCTAATTTTTCTTTTCCAGATTCAATATCAACAAGCCATATTTCACCTACTGGCAATTCATTATATCTTTTTATAAAACCTTCTATCAATTCTGGTGTGTAACTTGATCCACCGCCAATTGTTACTATTTTAATTTTATCTTTCATATCTAAAACCTCCCTTAAATAGTTCTGTAAATTCATGTTATATCTATAGATAGTTTTATTCAAGAAGATAAAAATACGATTATACTAGTACAGTTTTATATGATTAAGTAAACATTTAAAAATATATGACTACAAAAACTTAAAAAAAGAAAAAATTGTACTAGTACAGTTAATTGTTTTTTATATTGCTATGGTAAATTTAGGGGATTAAAATGTGAGTATATTCTTAAGAATACAAAAGCAAAGGGGTAAAGGACAATTACATTGAAATATGCAATTATCTTTAAAAACGAATTCATTAACTAGGAAATGGTTCGTAAAAATCAGAATTATTTTAAGAATTTACAAAGTGTGGAGGGGACAATATAATGAATAAATTTATGAATTTTTTTCAAGAAAAGGTTATGCCGTCATTAATTAAGATCGGCAATCAAAGACATTTGGTTGCGATTCGTAATGGATTAGCAATAACTATACCGTTTATTATTGTAGGAAGTATATTTCTTATTCTGGGTAACTTACCATTTGAATGGTGGGAAGGTTTTATAGGTGACTTCGGCGTTAAAATGAATGTTATTGTTAATTCATCTTTTGGAGTTTTAGGTGTACTAGCTGCCTTAGGAATTGGATATGAATTAGCTAAAAGTTATGAATTAGATCCAATTACTGGTTCAGTTATATCTTTTGTTGCATTTCTTGTAACACAGATCACACCAGATTATAACTTAGATACATCACATTTTGGAGCTGATGGTCTTTTCACTGCAATGATAGTTACTATATTTGCTGTAGAAATTTTAAGAGTTTGTGTAACAAAAGATATTGTTATAAAACTACCTAAAGGTGTTCCTCCAGCAGTAGGAAATTCATTTGTTGCTTTAACGCCTGCTTTAATAGTTATGTGCATAATATGGGTAATAAGAGTTATTCTTGGTTTTGATATAACACAATTTATTACAATTATATTTAGTCCGGTTGTAATGGCGTTAAATACACTTCCAGGAATATTGATTTACAGTATTGTAGTTACATTGCTTTGGTCAGCAGGTATTCATGGAGACATGGCACTTGAGGGTATAGCTGATCCTATATATATTCAATTTTTAACTGCGAACACAGCAGCGTTTATAGCACATGAACCAATTCCTTATATTACAGCATCAGGATTTTATTCACTATTTGTTAATGTTGGAGGTACAGGAGCAACACTTTGCCTAGTTTTATTAATGCTTAGATCAAAGAGCAAAACTTATAAGTCTCTTGGAAAAGCAGCTTTTCCATCTGCATGTTTTGAAATAAATGAACCAGTTATCTTTGGATTTCCTATAGTTTTAAACCCAGTAATATTAATTCCATTTACAGTAGTTCCTTTAGTACTTACTACATCTTCTTATTTGCTAATGTACTTTAATATAATTGGAAGACCAGTTGCAATGCTACCTTGGACAATGCCACCTATTATAGGACCATTTCTTGCAACTGGTGGTGATTGGAAAGCAGCAGTTTGGTCAGCAGTATCTATGTTAATAGCAACATGCATTTATTATCCTTTCTTTAAAGTAGTTGAAAAACAACAACTAGAAAAAGAACAGTTAGAAGAGACAGAGGAGATATTGAATACAGTATCAGTTTAATTAATATAGTGATTTATAAATAATCAAATAATGTTGATGCTGTTTGAATTTCAAGTTTTAAACTATTTATAAAAATATAACTCGATAAAGAAAAATATTTAATGATAATGGAGGAATATAATATGAAAAAAAAGAATAAACAATTTATTTCTTTAGTGGCTGTTGCAATGACAATATTATTATCTCAAGCAAGTGTTTTTAATTCAGCAAGTGCGGCTACTAGTGATACTAAAACATATCAGGAAGATAGTGTAAAGGCGACAAAATCAAACAATAAAAAATATTGGCTTACAGATGCACAAAAGCATCGTGCTGAAGCACTTACAAGTGTTTTTGAAAATGGTACACCAGAAATAGATTATGAATATGCAGAAGACTTAGGAGATGGAAGAGGAATAACTTGTGGGAGAGCAGGCTTTTGCACTGGTACAGGAGATGCAATTGAAGTGGTTAAAAGGTATACAGATTTAAAAAAGGAAAATATATTAGCAAAATTTCTACCTGAATTAGAAAGATTAGAGAAGAAGAGATTGAGTACAGGAAATGATCAATCAGATGTAAAGGGTTTAAAAAAGATAGGAGATTACTGTAAGGATTGGGCTAAAGCTTGTAAAGATGATGATTTTAGAAAAGTTCAAGATAATGTTGTAAGTGATTTTTATTATGAACCATCTGCTAAAAAGGCAGATGAATTAGGATTAAAGCTTCCATTATCTAGAGCTGAATTATATGATTGTATAATTCAGCATGGAGATGGAGATGACTTAGACTCAATAAATGCGCTAATTGAAAGAACTAACCAGAAATCAGGTGGAAGCCCAGCGAGTAATAATGTTGATGAAAAAACATGGTTAAATAATTTCTTGGATGAAAGAAGAGCTGATTTATTATATTGTTATAAAGAAGAAAGCAGAGAAGAGTGGGCAGAGTCTTATGGTAGAGTAGATGTATTTAAGCAGCTTGTAAAGGAAAAAAATTATAATCTGGATAAGCCAATAACTATCAAATTTTCTGACTGGGAAGGAATTGTAGTTCCTTAGTAATAAGCTAGAAAATATATATTGATTAGGATATATGGCTAAAAAGTAATAACAAAAAAGAGTAGATGGTTTTGGTGAAAAACTATCTATTCTTTTTTATGAAAGATTAAATTTGTGGCACTAAGTAGATTGTTAAAAATCCATAGAAACAATAATATTTCTCAAAGTGTATATGTAGACGAATGTGAGAATTGCTCTATATTTAGTGGCGAAAATCTTATTATGTGTGCATTTTATTATAAATTATACAATATAATTTTAAGAATAATTAATGAAAAAGTGGTAATTAC
>OCAO01000449.1_pt1 | contig 14729 bp, 13 predicted proteins | sample 1477151 | NCBI WGS metagenome assembly OCAO01 (sample SAMEA2580298, study PRJEB22360) | human gut metagenome | biome: human gut; feature: human-associated habitat; material: faeces | place: Denmark | collected 2008/2010 | reverse complement strand
TCATAAAATCAAACCTCGCTATAAATTTAATATCTATAGCGAGGCTGCATTTTTTTACCTATTGTCAAGTGTTTTTTATTAAATTTTCTATATTTTCTTAAGTTGACGACATTGATCGTTCACTCATAGAAGATTTTCAGAATCAATCAGTACAATTATCAATAAAAAAGAATCCAGCTATGTTTCGTATCAATACACAAACAAATTATCATCTGATCTTATCTAAACAACAGCAAATTGAAATCAAAAGCATGAGTGAAAAAATTCCCTTTGTTTTTTCTACAGCATTATTTAAAAAAAATAATATTTTAAATAACAATACTGAATTTGACTTTGGAATAGGTATAGAAGAGCAATTTGCAAGACTGCTAAATATACAAGAAACAGGATATATTCATTATTATCCATCACAATTATGTCTTTATATGTGTGTTCCATCACGCTCAAGTCAGTTTTTAACGTCTCAAATTATGCAACCTGCTTTTGATTATATGAAGGAAAATAATCTAGAGTTGAATGGTGATATCATTACACAAATTATAGCTATGTATAAACCTGGAGATGAGTATTTTAATTGGCATAATGTATGGATTCCCATCAAATAAAGTCAAGTAAATAAATGAAAGTGTCTTTAATTATTTTATAAATACTCCATCCATATCAGCATATAATATATCTACTGATTCCCTACGTATTAGCTAAATCATTCTCATATTGGACACATACTTTCTTAACTAAATATATATACTTGTTTTAATATATTTACTACATTACTAAAGCAATATGGTATTATATATATTAGTAAATTAAATCTATTAAGGAGTGATTTTATATGAATATAGATAATGTACTTGTTCTATTACCTTTAGATGATGCTCAAAAAATAAACTTGAAAATAAATTTGATAAAATAAATTTTATTTTCAAAAATTCCAATGATATCACTAGTAATTTAGTGCAAGATATAGATGTAATAATAGGTAATCCACCTCCGCATCTTCTAAAAGATGCACATAAATTAAAATGGCTTCAACTAAATAGTGCTGGTACAGATAGTTATATAAAAGATGGGGTATTAAGTGAAAATGTAATTTTAACTAATGCAACTGGTGCATATGGACTTGCTATCTCTGAGCATATGATAGCAGTTCTTTTAACCATATTTAAAAAGTTAAATATATATATAGATAATCAAAAAAATCATATATGGCGTGATGAAGGAATGGTTAGATCAATTTACAACTCTAAGGTTTTAATAATAGGCCTTGGGAACATTGGAGAAGAATTTGCTAAAAGAGTAAAAGCATTTGGGGCTCATACAATAGGCGTAAGAAGATCAAATTTAAATAAGCCTGATTTTATTGATGAATTATATTTGATGGATAAAATTGATGAGCTATTACCTGAAGCTGATGTTGTAGCACTTAGTCTTCCAAATACAAATGAAACATATAAAATGTTTTCAAAAGAAAAACTTGATTTAATGAAAAAAAATTCTGTACTTTTAAATGTAGGAAGAGGTAATGTTTTAGACACTGAAGCCTTATGCGATGCAGTAAAATGCGGTCATCTTTTGGGTGCCGGATTAGATGTAACAGATCCTGAACCACTTCCTAAAAATCATAGAATATGGGATATAGATAATATAATAATTACGCCTCATATTTCTGGTGGATATCATATAAAAGAGACACTAGAAACCATTTTAGAAATAAGTATACATAATCTGAACAATTTATTAAATGATGAAAAATTAATGAATATTGTAGATTTTTCAACTGGATATGCAAAAAAATAATTTGCTAGAATCATATAACATAAACTAAATATATTAACATTAAAAAATGGCTGCGCCATGCTCATTCAAAGAAAGATTTTTTAAATTCTAGAAATTAAACCATAGGGAAATACGTTCTCTATGGCTTTTATATTTATATTTTTAATTTTAACACTTCATTAGCTAAATAATCCTGCCCCTTCTATGATTTCCTGTTCCATAAATAAGCTTAAAATTGCTTCGTTATAATCACTTAACTTTTGTGATTTCTTTATTTTTTTATCATACTTTTTATTATCTGAAAATATGTGAATCATGTCCCCCCCATAATTCTTTCATTCTAAATATTGCATTTTTATCTTCATTAAATAATTCTATATATCTATTTAAAAGTTAATCATGAAAATCTTTTAATACTTCTTTATTTATATTTTACTATTTCTTTTGCCTTATCTATAAGTTCTAATTTATATGGTTCTGGCATATCTGGGAATCTTGTTCCAAGTCTTTCATCATTAACTCCAATTAAAGGATTATCTCCAAATAAGTTTATAAAATCTTTAATTAACATTAATGTTCCTGGTTCAAAACTTGTATTTATACCACCACATGCGTTTGTTACAATTATTTTTTCTATTCCTAATTGCTTCATAACATAAACAGGATATGTTACTTATTTCATTGTATATCCTTCATAATAATGAAATCTTCCTTGCATTAATAATACTTCTACATCATTTATTCTTCCAAATACTAATTTTCCTTTATGGCCTTTAACTGTAGACACTGGAAAATTCGGAATACTTTCATATGAAATATCTTCTTTATCTTCTACTACATTAACTAAATCACCTAATCCAGAACCTAATATTACAGCTATTTTAGGCTTTCTATTTACCTTTGATTTAATAAATTCAAGTGATTCCATTATTTTATCATACATACTTTTTCCTCCACGTTATATAATCTTTTATAGCCCCTCTTCCTTTAGTATATTATAATCAATTTCTAAAATTATGTTTATTCATACATGCTTTAATTATAATGTTGTTTAACTTTTTATGTCTGCTCAATCTACTCTATCGACATAAATCGAACTTAAATTATAGAAACTACAAAATAACTTGTGATTGTTCTTATAATGTGATATCCTTGAAAATTGTTAGCTTTGTTTATGAAAGCAGAAATTAAAATACGGAGGATAATCATGGAAAATATAAATGAAAGACAAAATCCATGGGCATTATTGCCAATTGGAGTGTTTTTAGTTATTTTTTTAGGAGTAGGTTTTTTAAGTAAGGATTTTTATACAATGCCTGCTATTGTAGCATTTTTAATTGCATTATTAGTAGCTTTTCTACAACATCAAAAACATGGATTTAATAAAAATATGAAGGTTATTTCACGAAGCATTGGAGATGAAAACATTGTAACAATGTGTCTAATCTTTTTAGCATCTGGAGCCTTTTCTGGTGCAGTAAAGGCTGCAGGTGGAGTAGAAAGTACTGTAAATTTAGGACTTAGTATTATGCCTTCAAATATTGCAGTAGTTGGTTTATTTATAATTGGATGTTTTATTTCAGTATCTATGGGAACTTCCATGGGAACAATTGCAGCCATGGCACCAATTGGAGTTGGGATTAGTGAAAAGACTGGAATTCCATTACCAATTTGTATTGGAGCAGTAGTATGCGGAGCAATGTTTGGAGATAATCTATCAATGATTTCAGATACAACAATTGCAGCAGTACGTACACAAGGATGTGAAATGAAAGATAAATTTAAGGAGAACTTTATTATTGTTTTGCCAGCAGCTATTATAACAGCAATATGTTTTTTTATAATTGCTGGAAATGAAACATCACAAAATTTTGGAAGTTTAGATTATAGCTTTATTAAGGTAATGCCTTATTTTCTTGTGCTAATTGGTGCATTAATAGGGATTAATGTATTTGTAGTACTCATTAGTGGTACTATCTTATCATTGATTGTTGGATTATCAACTGGAGCAATGAACTTTTCAAATATGTTTGTATCTCTAGGAGATGGAATAACTGGAATGTATGATATTACTATTATATCTATTATTGTGGCAGCAATTGTAGCAATGGTAAAAGAATATGGAGGAGTAAATTATATCTTACATGTTGTAAAAAAGAGAATCCGTGGAAAACGTGGTGCAGAGTTTGGTATATCTATTTTAGTATTATTGTTAGATTTATGCACAGCTAATAATACAGTGGCAATTGTAATGGCAGGACCAATTGCAAAAGAACTCAGCGATGAATTTGAAGTATCGCCAACTCGTGCAGCATCTCTTCTAGATATATTTGCCTCCTTAGGACAGGGTATAATTCCATATGGGGCACAATTGTTATCAGCTGCTACTTTATCTGGCTTAACACCAATTGCAATCATGAGATATCTGCCATATCCCCTTTTAATGGGCATTAGTGCAATATTATTTATTTTGTTTAGAAAGAGAAAATAAAATTAATAGTCTAAGTTTTTCAATTAACAAATTAAACATAATAATTTTTTGCAAAAGTTTATGTTGCTATTCATACTAATGAAAATATTGATTCATAAAAGAATAAATATTATAAATAAGGATAATGGATATATTTGTTTAAACAAATATATCCATTATCAAAAATATAAATTCTAAAACAACTTCTTCTTTTAAAAAATATTATATGTCCAACTTCTTAGGCTGTGCAATCAAAGTAATTTTATAAATTAGCTTTAAATCAATTCTTCAACCCTTGCACCAATTCTTTATGGCTTGCATATTGGAGCAAATCTTTCAACAACACAAGAGAAAGGTCATTTTACATAAAATTATTTTTAATTATATTCTAAAGTGGCTTTACATAAATATTCTTAGATAATTCTCTAAGTTTGTTTATATCTAATATATATATTTTTTTATCACCACATTTTATAATTGATTTTGATTCCATTTCTTTAAGAGTTCTATTCAAATGTTTATATGTTGTACCTAAGAATTGGGCAATGTCTAAATATGATGAATTCAAAATTATATAATTTTTGTCTGTAAGATGTTCAATTAAATAACTAGCTACCCTATTGATAAGTGGATATACAAAATTATATGAGCTATTATTAATAGTTCCATAAAGTTTTTCACTCAAAGAATCTACCAAATGGTGTAAAAGTTTTACATTATCAAAATGCTTTTTTCTAAGTATAGTAGAAAGTATTGCTATCAAAAAAGTATCTTCTACTGCATCAATATTACAAAGTATAGGTATACCTTTTAAAAGTTCTAAATCTCCTATTGTATTAAAATCTTTATAAAACTTTAAAGTCATATAATTTCTTTATCTAGCTTAGCATCTTTAATAGCTCCAATTACTACTCCATGATCTCCTAAATCCTTACATAACTGTACATCATATTTCATTATTTCAAGTTCTTCTTTAGTATAAGTAAAGTTTCCTCCACGAGGTCTTATTATAACCCTTACTGGTATATCTAATTTTTCTACTGTCTTTTTAATTGTTCCATAACTTGGAGTAGTTCCATCCTCCATTAAGTTGTCACAAAGCTCTATTCTATTTGCACCTTTTTCAGCAGCTAAGACAGCCTCATTATAATTTCCAACACAAGCTTCAAATATAGTCATATTATTCCCTCCAAGATAATTATTTTAGTGTGTCTTAAATCTTAAAAATATATTCATGGGACCTGGTCCATGCTCTTTTTTTTAGAAAAGTCCAGTTCATCTATTTTATCAAAGTTAATACAATATTAATAATAAAGTCCTTCTTTATCTTTATTAAATTGACTATTATAAAGCTCTGCATAAAAGCCATCTTTACTAAGCAATTCTTCATGTTTTCCACTTTCAACAATTTTACCATCCCTTAGGACAATAATTTTATCTGCATTTTTTATAGTACTTAGTCTATGAGCTATTACAAATGTTGTTTTGCCCTTCATCAAATTTAACATTGCTTTTTGAATTGCCATTTCTGTACGTGTATCAATAGATGAAGTTGCTTCATCTAGAATTAAGATAGATGAGTCCGTTAAGCTAGCTCTTGCAATTGCTAAAAGCTGTCTTTCACCATGAGACAAATCCCCTCCGTTATCTGATAAAACAGTATCATAGCCTTCAGGTAATTGCATAATAAAATGATGTGCATTAGCAAGTTTTGCTGCCTCTTCCACTTCTTCATCAGTAGCATTTAATCTTCCGTATCTTATGTTTTCTCTAACAGTTTCTGAAAACAAAAAAGTGTCTTGTAATACTATTGATATATATTTTCTTAGACTATCTCTTTTAATACTATCAATATTTTTACCATCAATAATGATTTTTCCACTATCTATATCATAAAACTTAGTCAATAAATTTATTATTGTAGTTTTTCCTGAGCCAGTAGGTCCAACAATTGCAATTAAACTACCTTTTTCTCCTTCTAAACTAAGGCCATCTAAAATCATCTTATCTTTATTATATGGAAAAGCTCACATTTTCAAAAGAAACTGTCCCTTCCATACTTTCAATATGCTCTGCATTAATACTATCTTCTTCTTTCTCTTCTTCTATAACTTCAAATACTCTCTCTGCACCAGCTAAAGCACTTTGTATTGTGTTAAAAATATTGAGAATATCATTAATTGGTCTAGTGAAATTTCTCATATATATGATAAAGGTAAAAATTATTCCTACAGATATACTTCCTTTGCCTTGTACAATTAAATATCCTCCACTTACAGCTACTATTAAATAAGATAAGTTATTAATAAAGTTGTTTACTGGACCCATAAGTCCTGAAAAAGCTTGGGCATAGATTGCACTGCTTGTCAGTTTTTCATTTATTTCATTAAAATTATCTTTAACCTGCTCTTCTTCTGAAAATAACAATGTTGTTTTTTGACCTGAGACCATTTCTTCAATATAACCATTTAAATCACCTAGATTTCTCTGTTGTTTAATAAACAATGGCTGAGTTTTAGTTGCAATTATTTTAGTGATAATTATCATTAAAGGAGTTGTCACAATTGTTACCCATGTAAGAATTGGACTTAAAATTAACATAGCTATAAACATTCCTACTACGTTAATAATTCCTGAAAAAAATTGTATAACACTTTGTGATAAAATCGTATTAATATTATCAACATCATTGGTTAATCCACTCATGATATCACCGCTGGAATGCGTATCAAAATATTTTAAAGGCAACTTTTGAATATTTTTAAATAAGTCCTTTCTAATATTAGAAGCAGTTGTTTGTGCAATATAAACCACCAATCTATTTTGAAAAAAAGTTGTTATACTGCCTACCAAATATATTATTGCTAATATAATACAAATGTTTCGTAATCCGAGCATGTCCCTTTTTCAATAAAATTGTCTAAAGTATAGCCATTCATTCTAGTACCTATGATATTTATTACTGTACTTATAAATGATAATAAAAATATTAAAGCTATTACTGTTTTACTGCTACCTATATATTTTATTAATTTTTTAATTGTTTCTGATGGATTTTTGAGTTTAATATTTTCTAAGCGCCTGCCTGGACCACCAGGTCTACCTGGCATTTGTATACTAAATTCTTTTGAATTAGCCAACTTTAATCACATCCTCACCAAATTGTAAAATTGCAATACTTCTATAGATTTCATTATTTTTTATTAAATCATCATGTTTCCCAATAGCATTAATAGTAGCATTATCAAGAACAATAATCTTATCTGCATCTGCAATAGCTGATATTCTTTGTGCAATAACAAACATAGTTTTATTTTTCATTCTCTTTTTTATGGGATTTTGAAGTTTAGCTTCTGTTGCCATATCTAAAGCGCTAGTAGAATCATCCATAATAAAAATTTTACAGTTCCTAATTAAGACTCTGGCTATACAAAGACGCTGTTTTGGGCCGCCAGAAAAATTTTGACCTCTTTGCTCTACACTACTCTCATAAGCGTTTTCTTTTTTCATTATAAATTCATAGGCTTCAGCTTCTTTAACACTTTCTTCTACTAAATCTCTGTCTGCTTCAGCACTTCCAAACTTTAAATTTCGTTCTATTGTTCCTGAAAATAATGTATTTTCTTGAGTAACAAACCCAATATTTTTTCTAAGTTCTGCAAGATTTAAATCTTTTACATTTACGCCTCCAATTAGTATTTGTCCTTCTGTTGCATCATATAGTCTAGAAATCAAACTAACTAAAGTACTTTTACCGGCACCTGTTCCTCCTATTATGCGAATTTTTTCTCCTTCTTTAACTTGAAAACTTATATTTTTTAAAACATAATCACTATCTTCGTTATATTTAAAGCTTACATTTTTAAATTCAACATCATATTTTTCTGGCTTAATTGTTCCATCATTATTATTTATAGCTGGAACTATATCAAATATCTCATTAATTCTATCTGCTGATGCCTTTGCACGTGAAATATTTATTACAATGCCTACCGCCATAATTAAATCATTCATTATTTGAATTATATAATTTATAAAAGCCATAATGATACCTACTTGTATTAAGCCTCTGTTTACCATTATACCGCCAAACCACAATACACTTATTACAGCAAAATTCATTACTAAGCTTACAATAGGCCAAAGCATCATATTTATATTCTGAGCCTTTATACTCTCACTATTTAAACCATTATTTGCATCATTAAACCTGTTAAACTGTTTGTTTACTATATTAAAAACTTTAATTACTTGCACTCCTAAAATATTTTCACGCATAACCACATTAATATTATCTATTTTTTGCTGAACAGCCAAGAATAATGGAAATGATTTTTTCATTACTATAACAACTGAAATTAATATAATCGGAATTGCTATTAAAAATATTATAGAAAGCATTGGACTAAGAATATAAGACATTATAAGCCCACCAATACATAGCAGTGGTGATCTTATCATTCCTCTCAAGAGCATTGTCACCATATTCTGAATTTGCATTACATCATTGGTTAATCTCGTTATTAATGATGAAGGTTTTAAATGATCTATATCTGCATATGATAAGGTTTGAATTTTATTAAATAATCCTGTTCTTAAATTTTGACCGAGCTTCATAGATGCTATGGAAGTAAATACTGAACAGCCTGATCCACCTATTAGTCCAAGTATAGCTACAATAAGCATTTTTTTACCTACAGTTAAAATGTAAGTTGTATCATTATTTACAAGCCCTATATCTATAATATTTGCTAATAATGTTGGCTGAAGCAAATCCATAAAAACTTCTAAAATCATCATTATAGGTGCTATTATTGCACAAATAATTGCTGATCCTTTTAAAAATCTTAGCAATAATTTAATCATAATCTCTTTCATTCCTTTCTAAACTGTTTTCAAATATAAAAATAGGTATTGTGATGATTTTTATTTAATAACAGAAAAATACTAGAAGTTATTCTAGTATCATCTGTATTTTTTATTTGATAATCCTTACTAATCTTCAATCAAATGCTTATGATGATCTTTGTGACCATGACAATGGTGATGGTGCATATTTTTTTCACAATCTCCAAATGTATCAGTTCCATTAATCATCTCAAGATTTTCATTAATTTTATTAATCATATCCAACATTTTTTCAGTTTCTTCTGTTGTAAGACAGTTAAAAATTGAAGCTGATAATTTATCATTAACCTGGTTAAATCCATCAATGGCATTTCTACCAGTATCAGTAAGATAAACATGCATCACTCTGCGATCTTTCTCATCACTCTTTCGTAGGATAAATGAATGTGCTTCTAAATTGCTCAACATTTCTGTTAAAGATGATGGACGAATATCCATCATATCTGCTAAGTCACGTTGTATTATTCCATCATTTTTTGAAATCAAAAATAATAACCTGATCTGTCCTCTGTTAAGGCCTTCTATTGGTGGCATTATACGGTGTCTACTTCTATGCATCTGTCTATTTAGACGTTGCATAGCATTATATAAATTATTTGAAATTGTATCTGACATATTAATTTCCTCCTATTTGGGTTACTTATTTATAATTGATTAGGTACCTAACAATTTGATTATAATTGACGAATTTTCTAATGTCAATAATTTATTTAGGTACCTAATTATATTGCTTAGCTATATGAATACTTCATATTTGCATTTAAATACAGTTATAACTTATATTTTTATAGCCTATATTATAATACAATATCTTTTATTAAAGGTAATCTTTTAAGCCGTCGATTTTTTTCAGCACATTCTGGATTTTCTGAGCGAGCCTGCGAAAAGGCCAGGCGCATATAATTTATTTTTTATTCTTTAGGTACTATATATTATTTTTAAAATCTAATCCAACATTAGTTGTCCACAGGCTATTCTGCAATATAATTTCCTAAAGAATAAAAAATACTAAGTAATCATAATTTAATATGATTGCTTAGTATTTCTTCTATTCTTATAGATAATTAAAATTACAGTTCTTAATTTATAAACTCAATTAAAATGTTATTACCTTCTATAAAAGTGGTTACGCCATATCAAAAAAGCTTACTTGATCACTTTCTGAAAGATCATTTAAACATCCAAATTTTCTAAGTAAATCTGTAGCTGAGTTTCCTATTTTAGCTCTCTTTTTCAAATTATCTATTGAACTTATAGGAGTATCTTCACGAACAGCATTATATATAGATTCTGCTGCCACATTCCCCATACCAGATATACTATTTATTGGTGGTCTTAATCCATCCTCTTCTACCTTAAATTTAGTTGCATCTGATTTATATAAATCAATTGGCAAGAACTTAAAGCCTCTTTCATACATTTCTAAAACTATCTCTAAATCATCATACATATCCTTATCTTTTGGTGCAGCATCATTTCCCTGCAGGCTGATTTCCTTCATTTTTTCTTTAACTTTTTCTTTTCCAAAAATCATAAATTCTGCATCAAATGCTTTTGCTCTTATTGAAAAATAAGCTGCATAATATGCCTTTGGTATATGAACCTTAAACCAGGCAATTCTAAAAGCCATCATAACATAAGCTGCTGCATGGGCCTTAGGGAACATGTATTTTATCTTTTTACATGAATCTATATACCATTCAGGTACATCATGTTCTCTCATTAGTGCTTCATATTCTGCCCATTTTTCTGGATCTTTTAATGCTTTACCTTTACGAACAAGCTCCATTATTTTAAAAGCAGTATTTGGTGGAAGTCCTTTTTTAATTAAATAAACCATAATATCATCTCTACAACATACTGCATCACTGATGCTTGTTATTACTCCTGAATCAATTAAATCCTTAGCATTTCCAAGCCATACATCAGTACCATGAGATAATCCTGATATACATAATAGATCAGAAAATGTTGTAGGAAGTGTATCTAAAAGCATTCCTCTAACAAACTTAGTTCCAAACTCGGGTATTCCAAAAGTTCCAACTTTTGAATTTATCTGTTCTGGTGTCACTCCAAGAGCTTTTGTTGATGAAAATAGTGACATTGTTTCCTTATCATCAAGATGTATCTTTTGTGGATCAACTCCTGTAATATCTTGAAGCATTCTTATTACCGTAGGATCATCATGGCCAAGTATATCGAGTTTCAAAAGATTCTGATCAATAGAGTGATAATCAAAATGTGTTGTTATAATATCTGACTCAGGATCATCTGCTGGATGCTGAACTGGACAAAATTCATATATTTCTCTTCCTTTTGGAACAACTATTATTCCTCCTGGATGCTGCCCTGTTGTTCTCTTTATTCCTGTACATCCTTTTGATATTCTTGTTATTTCAGCTTTATTAGCAGTTTTATTTCTTTCTTCAAAATATTTTTTCACATATCCAAATGCTGTTTTTTCAGCTACAGTACCTATTGTTCCAGCTTTAAATGTTGTACCTTTACCAAATATAACTTCTGTATATTTATGTGCCTTTGCTTGATATTCTCCTGAGAAGTTTAAATCTATATCTGGTTCTTTATCTCCATTAAACCCAAGGAAGGTTTCAAATGGAATATCCATTCCGTCTTTATCTAGATTTTCTCCACACTGTGGGCAGACTTTATCAGGTAAATCAAATCCATTTTTATATCCATAATCCGTAAAATCTGAATACTTACATTTTGGGCATCTATAATGCACTGGAAGAGCATTAACTTCTGTTATACCTGTCATATATGCAACAACAGACGAACCAACAGATCCTCTTGATCCCACAAGATATCCATCTTCATTTGATTTCCACACAAGCTTCTGTGCAATAATATACATTACCGAGAATCCATTTTTTATAATAGAATCTAATTCTCTATCAAGTCTATCCTGAACAATCTTTGGAAGCGGATCACCATATAGTTCATGTGCCTTTCCATAAGCAATATCCTTTATTGTCTGCTCACATCCATCTATATGCGGTGGACATTTTTCTGGTGAAATTGGACTTATTTGTTCACACATATCTGATATTTTGTTTGTGTTTGTTACAACAACTTCATATGCTTTTTCTTCTCCAAGATATGAGAACTCTTCAAGCATCTCTTCTGTTGTTCTTAAATATAATGGTGCTTGATTATCTGCATCTTTAAATCCCTGACCGGCTTCTAATATACGCCTGTAGATTTCATCTTCTGGATCCATAAAATGAACATCCCCTGTTGCCACTACAGGCTTATTAAGTTTTTCCCCAAGTCTTATTATTTGTTTATTTATTTCTTTTAAATATTCCTTATCTGGCACATTCCCATTTCTTATTAAATAATCATCATTGCCAAGAGGCTGAATTTCTAAATAATCATAATCTTTTGCTATATTTTCGATTTCCTCATCAGATTTTCCAAGTAATATGGATTGATAAAGTTCTCCTTCACTGCATGCACTTCCAAGTATTAAACCTTCAGAATATTTCTTATACATACTTTTTAATATACGTGGTTTTTTGTAGAAATAATCTAAATGTGAAAATGATACAAGCTTATATAAATTTTTTAATCCAGTATAATTCTTTGCAAGTATTATTGCATGATGAGTTCTAAGTTTTTTATATGCTACTTTTTTAGATTCTTCATCTGAAGCATATTCTTCTATATCTTCAAGGGTTAATGCTCCTCTTTCCTTTAACATGTCAATCATCACATTAAATACCTTAACAGTAGTATCAACATCATCTAATGCTCTATGTGCAACCTCTACCTTTATGCCAAGATTTTTAGCTATTCTTCCTAATTTATAAGTTTTATAATCAGGAAATAAATCATGCGCTAAAGTCAATGTATCTAAATATGTGAAATCAAAATCATGCCCTAAAACTTTTGCATAATGCTTTAAAAATCCAATATCAAAGTCCGCATTATGAGCAACCAAAACAGTATCTTTAATAAAATCAAGCATTTTAGGGAATACCTTATCTATTGTTTCTGCATTCCTTACCATATCATCAGTTATGTTAGTAACTTCAACTACTCTTTGAGGAATAGACTTTTCAGGATTTACAAAAGTACTAAACTTATCAATTACTTTTCCATCTTGAATTTTCATTATTCCTATTTCGGTAATTTTCTCAAGCTTTGGAGAAAAACCTGTAGTTTCAAGGTCTAGCACACAATATGTTGTATCAATGCTCTGCCCCTTTATGTTGGTTACAGCTGGCTTTTTATCTGGTGCTAAATAAGCTTCTACTCCATATATTATTTTCATATCTTTATTATCTCTTCCAAGCAATTTATGTGCCTCAGGAAATGCCTGCACAACACCGTGATCTGTTATAGCTATAGATTTCATGCCCCAGCTCATAGCTCTTTTAATTAAATCTGTAGCACTTGTCATAGCATCCATTGTGCTCATTTTTGTATGCATGTGAAGTTCTACTCTCTTAACTTCTGAGTTATCTTTTCTTACGGTTTTCTTTAATCCATTTGTCTCAATTATGATATTAGCAATAATCTCAATTTCCCCTGAAAATTTGCTATATCCAGAGTTGCCAAAAAGTCTTACACCTTTAGCTTTTTTAAGTCTTGATAAAACTTCATCACTTTTCTCTGGCTTAAGGAAGGACTTGCAGCTTATAGAACTTGAATTGTCATATAAATCAAAAGAAACTAGAATCTTTCCACTTCTAAGTTCTTTTGTTTCCATGTTTGAAATTTCTCCCTCTACAGCAACCGTTCCTTCATATGGTGAAATATCAGTAATTTTAATAACTGGCTCTTTAATATTTGCACTTCTTCCTAATATTAAAAATGGATTATCCTTTTTGCCTTTATCTTCTTTTTTTGATTCACCTTTTGAATCACCTTGGTTAAATGAACCACTTTTAGAATAAGGATTTCCCATAATCTTCTCAACTGGCTTTGATTGCGGAGTTTTTGGGGATGATGCATCAGATTTAAGTTCATTTTTGATAACAGCAATTCTCTTTTTATGCTCTTCTTCATTTAATTTAAATAACTCTTCATCTGTTATATCATCAATAAAGTTTATTGTATATGATTTTCCATACATATTTCTTAAAACATCTTGAATTTCCTTGTCATAATTTAATTCCTTAAGCATATGTGATACAACAATCTTAAAATTAAAATTTATTTTATTATCTTTTATTTCATATTCACAGCTATTTAATGCTGCTTTTAATAAAGGATGCTTATCACCAAACCTAGTCATTATATTTTCAAAAGTTTCTTCTATTGGTTTCTGCTTTACTTCATCTGTATACATAATGGTTATCTTAGAATCATTTAGGACAAATCTCTCTTTAATAAAATTATTAAGTCCTTCAATTTCACTAAATTCAATATATTTATCAGAAGTAATCTTCAGCTCTAAAATCTTGCTTTTTTTCTTTAAAACAACTCCATCTACAATTGCATTGCTTATGTTAAATCCCGCTTCATAGTCACTAAAAACTTCATTTATCCTTTTCATTATTCTTTCAAACCTTTCTTACAAATGATCTTTTAGTATCTTTATATTATA
>OCAO01000446.1_pt1 | contig 14850 bp, 14 predicted proteins | sample 1477151 | NCBI WGS metagenome assembly OCAO01 (sample SAMEA2580298, study PRJEB22360) | human gut metagenome | biome: human gut; feature: human-associated habitat; material: faeces | place: Denmark | collected 2008/2010 | reverse complement strand
CCGCCGCATGCCGCCCGGCAACGGACATATGATATCCTTTCGCCCAGTCTCCAAGAAAACGTCCGCACCCTGTTATCCGGGTGGGCTAGTATGGCGGAAACGAAAGGGCGAGAATGCGGTTGACGGAAGTGTGGCGGGCGGATCCGGAGCGGACGTTTGAGCTGTTCTCTGAGTTTCCGGCGGACGAGAACGGGTTCGAGAACCAGGCGGCCGGCATGGACCGCGAGCGGTTCGCCGTGTATGTGCATGAGCTTGAAGAACAATCGCGTGGCATCGGTCTGCAGCCTGGCTGGGTGCCGAGCAGCAAGTACATTCTCGTCAATGATGAGGGTGCGTATGTGGGAATCTTCAATTTGCGGCATCGCCTGAACGACAATCTGCGTGTCGGAGCCGGGCATATAGGCTATGGCATCGCCCCTCAATATCGCGGCCGTGGATATGCCACAGTCGGCTTGCGGCTCACGCTCGACAAGGCGCGTGAGCTCGGCATTGACGAGGCGTACCTGAGCGTTCATAAGGACAACCGGGCGAGTCTTGCGGTGCAGCAGCATTGCGGGGCTCGCATCGATCACGAGGATGGGCTGGAATACTATACACGCATCAGCACGGCACCCGAACCAGGGAACCTGCCCAAGGCGGAATTCATGTTCCCCGGACCTGAACGTGACCGTCTGGTAGGGCTCATTCTTGCCGGAACGAAGACCGCGACCGCCGCATTGATGATTGAATACGAAGAGGATGACGAACCGCTGCCGCAGGTCGGCGAACGCTCGGCACTGGTGGATTCCAGTGAACGGCCGGTGGCCATACTCGTCACCACCGCGGTTGATGTTATTCCGCTTGGGAAGATCACCGACCGGCACGCCATCGATGAGGGCGAGGGCGACACCACGGCTGCCGCGTGGAGGCATACCCACGAGTCCTTCTGGAACGCGCCGGAATACCGCAACGAGTTCGCTGACCCGGATTTTCCGCTGAACGATGACTCTCTTGTGGTGTTCGAGCATTTCAAGGTCGTGCGACTGTTGGACTCAATGGCAAACAAGACGGCAGACGGCTATGAACAGCAAGTATGAGGTGATCAGGCAATTTGTCGCCGCGCATGGCGGTCGCGCCGAGCTCATCGAGCATGAGACGGCGATCGAAGATTCATATCATACGCTCGCCATCGATCCGCGACTCGTCGTCGAATGCAACGCCATCGCCGGCTGTTTCAACGGCGAGGATTTCGTCAAGCCGCTGTGATTCAAGAACCGAAGCTGATGTCCAGCTGCTCAATCACCTTACAATCAGTCCGGGCCTGCTGTTTTCGACGATAATGGCAGGTGCCGGGCGCACGATTGACATGATGGGTGGCAAGGTGTGATCAGAACGTAGTTCTCGAATCTCATCCAAGCCGTCACGGCTATCGCACTTTTCGAAGGCTCAGCACGAAGCCGGCCGCGCACAGGGCCATGACGATGGATATGGCAAATGCCGCCGTAAAGGTGCCGGTCACGGTCTTGACCGCCGAGGTGATGGAGGGCCCCACCGCCTGGCCGAGCGTGGTGGCTAGGTTGAGGATGCCGAGATCCTTGCCGGCATCCTCCTTATGCAGAACCAGGCGACCATCGCCATGTGCAACCGGGTCGGCGAGGAGGGCGACGTGACGTTCGCCGGCCGATCAGTAGTAGTGGATTCGTACGGCAACGTCATCAGCGAGGCCGACGGCCAAGAGCGACTGATCATTGCCGACATCGATCTCTCAGACCGCGGTGGCCCGCAAGCGGCGTCCGTTCCTGGGGCTGAGACGGCCCGAGTGGTATGCTCTGATGTAGACTGAGCCGGGAATCGGCATGCTGACGGTCGATTACGTCGTAATGGCTGAGCTTAGGCGGATATGAGACCTTGCGATGGGAGGACGGACCATGATCGCCGCAGACCGCACGTTGCTGGAGCAGGCCAGAGAGCTGCAGGCACTGGCCCAGACCGGATTGGCGTACTGCAAGGATCCCTTCGATCGGGAGCGTTACGAGCGCATCCGCGCGATAGCGGTCGACATGCTCGCCATGCAGGCCGACGTGCCGGCCGAAGAGATGCGCCGGCCGCTCGGCGCCGGATACCCGACGCCGAAGCTCGATACTCGCGCGGCCATCGCGACCCCGACTGGGTGACGCTGTTCGAGTGAATCCCATCACTGTGCGCGGGTATTGTCGCGCTGAGACCTGAATGAGGAGCGCATGGCCACACCAGCGCGAAAATGACCAAGATCGGCATTGTGTGGCAACGGTTCTGCCACACAATGCGATGTTTTCCTTAACATTCGCTGGTGTGGCCAGCGTTGATTTATCGGAACCGCCATTTTGCAACGTTTTGTCATTCGCCGTCTTTCGCCGTTATTTCGCCGCGTGCCACACCACGTCATATTCGGGTGAAAATGGCCTGGTGTGGTACGGTCCGCATGATCTGATTGTCGGTCATGCCGGGAGGGGAATGATATTTGTTCGGTGTTCTCGTCTCGGATCGGGGGAGAACGGCGAAATCTTTCGACTCGTCGCGTGTCGTGTCTTGCGGTTGATGCCGCGTAAAGATCTATCCTGTTGGCAGCGTCGCAGCCGCCGAGCGATGGGCGCGGCTGGATGCGGAGGAGCGCAGTCGGCTCTCACGGATTCGCGAAAGCCGACTGAGGCAGTCGCAGGATTCCATGCTCGCCGATGCCGAGCAATGGAGGCGGTTGTTCGATACGGGAGTCACGTCGGATTCGCCGGAAGCGCAACGGCTGGCCGCGCAGATTATGGACAAGAACATCAAGGCCCAAGTGCCGCAGGATGCGGAAGAACAGGCCGCCATGCCGTTTTCAGACACGCTCGGCGTCGTCCGCTCCGCTCTGTGCGGCGACCCACGCTTTGCCGATCCGTGTGGAGCGGCGCTGTACGGCAGCAAGGCGTGCGCAGACTTCGCCAACGAGGCCACTCGCATTCACGTTCAGCGTCTTGCACAGCAGCTTGAACGACAGCTGGACCAGCGGCCGGCTAGTAGTTGATCATTTCGATTTCCGGCCCCATATCCTCGGTCTGGGTCAGTCCGGTCTCGTGGAATCCGATGTGTCGGTAGAATCCCTGAGCGTTGGTGTTGAAACCGACGACCCACAAGACGAGCCGGTCGTTGCCGACTGCCTGCCGTCCGGCTTCGACCAGAGCGCGGCCGACTCCGTGGCGATGCTCGGATTCCAACACGTACAATGACGCCAGTTCCGCGGCCTCGGGCCGATTGATCGGGGGTCGCGGAGTGCGCAGCAGTTCGATGAATCCGACCACACGGTCGTCAGCCAACGCGATCAGCACAACCTGGTTGGGGTCGGCGGCGTGGCCACGGGTCAGCTTGAGTGCGAATGCCGGGGTGATCGCATCCACGATGTCCTGCGGGATATGCCCCTGATTGAGCTCGCGCCATGTACGCGATTGGACTTCGGCCTTCTGCATGAACCACTGCGGCTCGATGGGAACAATGCGGGTCGTCATGTCTTGCATTATATGCCGTTGCCGCAGAGACGCCCGTTCGTGAATCATGCGATCATCCTCGCCATCTGCCGGTGTTCGGCATCGCGCCATTCGCCCGCGGTGATGATGCGGTAGACGCGGTCATAATGACGGTCGATGAGCGGGTAGTAATCCTGTTTCGACTCGGCGACGACGTGCAGGCCGCACTTGGCCTGAACTCGCTCGGATTGCGTGTTCTCGGCGAAGTGGCCGCCCCATACCGCGTCCTTGCGCAGCGTGTCGAAGGCGTAGCCGAGCACGGCGGTCAATGCTTCGGGCATGTATCCCTTGCCCCAGAACGGCCGGCCGATCCAGTATCCGAGTTCCAGCGCGCTGTCGCCAAGGTACTTGCCGTAGCGTTTGGTGAGTTCAGGATCGGCGGCAACGGCGTCGGCGGTGTAGTGGCTGACGGGCTTGAGCGCGATGCTGCCCACAGGCGCGTTGCTGTTCGGCGCGCCGCCCTTGATGGTAATGGCCCAGTTGTTTTCGACCGCGAGGATATTGCGTATGTCATGCATGCTGCCTTCGACGCTGGTGTGTGGCGGCCAGCCGCATCTCAGCCCGATTTCCGGGTCGCTGGCATACCGGAACAGCGATGCCGCCTCAGCCGCGTCATCGATCTTCCAAGGGCGTAGCAGCAGTCGTTCGGTCTCGATGGTGTTCATGGCGATTCCTCTCGTTCGTTTGCCCGTCGGGTACGGGCAAGGATAACACCTAACACCGTATCAGGGGGGGGGTCGTGCGGCAGGATGCCAAAACTCGCAGATAGGGGGGCCTTTCCCACCGAAAACGGTCGTATCTCCAAGTTTTGGCATCCCGTTGCGTTATGTACGCTTGACATCCCGCGGGCGCAAGCCAATCATGGGACGCATGGGCATCGCAATCAAACGGATATATGAGTCGCCGGAGGCTCCGGACGGGTATCGCGTGCTGGTCGACCGTCTGTGGCCTCGCGGCATGACGAAGGAGCGCGCGGCATTGGACCTGTGGATGAAGGACGTCGCCCCCTCTCCCCAGCTGCGCAAGTGGTTCGGGCACGATCCCGCCAGATTCGCGGAATTTCGCGCCCAATACATCACGGAGCTCGATGCCAACGCTGCTGCCGAGGAACTGCTGCGCATCTGCGCGGAGTATCCCGACGTGACCTTGCTGTACGCCGCCAAGGACCCTCAGGTCAATCATGCCCTGGTGCTGCGCGATTATCTTGAGGATGCGACTGCGGCGAAATGAAAACGGCGCCGACCCGCCACGACAGCCGGGAACCATCGCCGGGAAACGATACGAATGAAGGGACAACACGGATGAAGGAACTGTATATCGGATCGCACCTGTCCACGGCAGGCGGGTGGAGCGCGCTGCTGAAACGCTCGCATGAGGAACACGGCACCACATTCGCGTTCTTCCCGCGCTCACCGTACGGGCGGCCATCCAAGGCGCTCAACCCGTCCGGGGCCGTCGCATTCGCGCGGCAGTTGACGGCCGAGCATTACGGCCCGCTCGTCGTCCACGCTCCCTACGTCTACAACCTCGCCGGCAAGGATCCCGACAAGCGCGAGTTCGCCATACGGGCGCTCGCCGAGGACATCCGACTGCTGACGCCGATCCGTGAGACCGGGCAGGAGATATACATCAACATCCATCCCGGCGCGCACGTGGGGCAAGGGCCCGATCGCGGATGCTCTCTGATCAGCGACGGCCTCAACCGCGTGTTCGGGCTGGAGCCGGGCATCATGGTGCTGCTGGAGACGATGGCGGGCAAGGGCACCGAATGCGGGCGAAACTTCGAGGAGCTGGCGACCATCATCGACGGCGTCGATGACAAGGCGAACGTGGGCGTCACCGTCGACACGTGCCATGTGCTGGACGCCGGTTATGATCTGGTGAACGACTTCGACGGCGTGATGCGGCAGCTGGACGACGTCATCGGGCTCGAACGCGTCAAGGCGGTGCACGTCAACGACTCCCAGTTCGGCCTGTCATCGCACAAGGACCGCCACGCCAACATCGGCGACGGCCACCTCGGCATTCCGTTCTTCACCAGAATGGTCAACGACCCGCGTCTGTCACGGCTGCCGATGATCCTCGAAACCAAGGAACTGACCGAGACCACGCATCGCGAGGAGATCGCCCTGCTGCGCGGTCTCGTGCAGTGAGCGTACCAGTGGCCGCGGCCGCGTTCTCCGTGGCGGTGACGCGACGGGAGACGCCGATAGCGCCGTCTTGTGCTAGCGTGGTTTGTCCGGCGAACGTGACGTGCGCCGAGCCAGGACGAGTGGAAAGCGAGGCCTTTCGTGGGTGATATCCGACGGGAGATGGAACGGCTGAGGCCGGTCTATGAAACCGGCGTGCTGAGACTGCTGCTCCGTCAGAATTCGATGATGTACGTGGCGCTGCTCCGCGCGGCCTTCGACCCGTTGACCGGCGAGCTGCCCCGTGAGACCCTGGAGGAAAGCTTCTCGCAAAGCCTGTCCCGGCTCGTCGACTCCGGCGAATACCAGCTCAGGGAGGATCAGACCATCGCGGACGCCTCCCGGCGCATCCTCGCCGACCTGACCCGTGAGGGCGATGACGATTACGCATGGCTCGCCAACTCGCATGACGCCGCGTCGCACCGGTTCCTGTACCGTCTCACCGCCCGCGCCCATCGTGCGATCGAGGCGCTGTCGCGGCTTGAGGATGACTCCCGCACGCTGTCGGGCGCGCAGGCGAACTCGATCATCATGGAGATCGAGCATGCGCGCATGCAGCTTACCGCCGACCCCGGCGAGCGCGTGGCGTTGCTCAACCGGGAGATCAAGGCGCGCAAACACGAGATACGTCAGATACGCCACGGTCAGCGGCATGCGGCGCTCACCGAATCGCAGGTCGAGGACGTGATTGCAGTGATTCACAACACGCTGCGCGGCGTGCCCATAGACCTGCGTGAACTCGTGCTGACCGAACGGGACAACGGTGACGCACTCCGCCGCCGCATGCAGGCGGGCGACATGAGCGTCGACGACATCCTGACCTCGTACCACGACGAATACCGCAGGTCCTTCAGCGAGTCCGACAGCGGAAGACGCTTCGAGGATGCGTTCCAGGTGATCATCACCGACGAAGGACGGCAGCAGATCGACGCGGCCCTGCGCGACATCGCCCACACGCCGTATCTGGCCGGCGAGTCCGGCGTCCTGCTCGATCAGGTGCGTGCCGAGCTTTCGCGCATCTATGACGGCATCGAGGCGGTGCGTCGCCAGATGCGCGTATCCGACGAGGCGATCAGCCGTCTGATGCGACAGCAGACCGATACCCGATACCGCACGATGCTCGGCAAGCTCAACCGTCTGTATGCCCACGTCAACGCCGACGCGAAGGCGCATCAGGGCGACGATGCGAGACCGTACCGGACCGATACCGCGGCCGGCAGGTTCCCTCCGCTGCCGTCGCGCCCCGCGCGCCCGATGGTACGAACGACCACCCCGGGATTGTCCGTACCGCAGACACCGGGCGATGCGACCGCGCCCGACCTGCGTTCGATGATCGACAACGGGGGACCGCGGCTGCGGCGCATGGCCGCGCTCATCCTCGAATCGCCCGTCTACGCGGACGACGGGAACGGCGCCATCGACATCGTCGCCAGCTTCAACGGGCTGCCGAAAGCCGAGCGGAAGGAAAGCGAGCTCGTCGGTTTCCTGGGAGAGCTCGGCTGCGGGGACGGAGCCGGCGTCGCATGGCATTGCATATCGGCAGACGGAAGCCCGAGGGACTGGATCACCGGCCCAGTGCTCGCACAAGAGGATGAATTGCACGACATCGTGAAGGAGGACTGACATGAGCGACCTGACGAACGACGCCGCCCAGCCGGACGCGGACATGGACATGATTGACGACGACATGACCGGCACCGGCAGTGCCGATACCGACAGTGCCAGTACCGGCGCGGATGACATGGGTGCGGCGGACGTCGAATACGATGGCGCGGACGCGGAAGGCGCGGTCAACCCATACGCCCTGTTCGAGGGCGACACGGGCGACATGACCGCCGACGCGCGCATGGTGGCGATCATGCTCAAACGCGAGCGCTACATCAGCGGACGTTTCTATGATCTGGCGCTCGACAACCGCGCGGCGGTCATCCGTTCGCTCAACAACGACCTGCTCGATCTGGTCGTCAACGAGCACTACCGCGTCATGTACGCCACCGCGGTGAGCGGGCCGGACATGACGCTGCGCGCGCTCAAGACCCGTGCGAGCCTCAAACGTGAGGAGGCGGCGCTGCTGGCGTTCCTGCGCATCCGCGTGCTCGAATACGAGAACGCCCACGTCGCGCCGGACGAATGGCTGGTCAGCTTCGAGGAGATCCGAGCGGCGCTCGCCACCGGCGCCGGGTACCTCGCCTCGCGCAACGACGAGGAGGGCGTGCTCAGGCAGGTGGGCGCGATCGTGTCCGTCATGTGCACGTACGGCTATCTCAGGCAGCTCGACGATGACGAGACGATGTACCGCATCACGCCGCTGGTGCCGGTGGTGCTGGACCGTCAGCTGGCGGACAGCTGGCTCGCAGTCGCGGACCGGGACGACGATGACGAGCCGGCCCGGGGCATGGATGTCCTTGCCGGCCGGTGACATGGCCCCGGCCGGCTCGCGGTCTGCAGCCGGCGATACGTCGAACGCCGATGCGAGCGGCGCCGATGACGATGGCGATTCGGACGACGCGGGACCCGACGCCGAACTGTTCGAGGCTCCGCTGTTCGATGACGACGCCGATGCGGACGCCGCCGAGAACATCAAGGGCGCCGATGATGCCAATGGCGCGAACGACAGCGACATTGACGACGAGACCGCCTCGGACGGCGGCACTGCACGGGAAGGGGAGTGACGATGAGCGGCAAGGACATGCAGATGATCGCCGACCGATGGATGATGGAAAGCAGGAGGCTCGTCAACTGGGGATCCTATGAGGGCTACCATGAGTTCCGTCCCTCCACGGACTCGCAACTGCCGGTGACGTTACTCGCCGGCGCGAGCGAATCCGGCAAGTCGACGCTGGTCGACGCGCAGATATCGCTGCTCTACCCGACCGGCACGCCCTTCAACAAGGCGTCGAATTCGGGGCGTTCGGAACGAAGCGACTACACCTACCTGCGCGGCATGATCGGCGTGGGAGGCTCCGACGGCGTCGACGAACCGATGTACCTGCGCGGCCGGGACGAGTCCGGCGCGCCCCGGTCCATATGGGGCGCGATCGTCGACACCTACCGCAACTTCACCACCGGTCAGATACTGTCCTGCGGCAAGTTCCTCTATCTGATGCCCGGCGACGGGCGCGGCGACGTCCGACGGCTGTACCTGGCATGGGTGTAGTCGCTCGACCCGCGCCGCATGGACGTGTTCCGCGAGTCGCCGTTCACGCCCACGCAGCTGAAATCCACGTATCCGGGGTGCGTCACCTTCCCGAACGCCGAGGCGTTCCACACCCACATTTGGGATGTCATGGGCCTGAGCGCGGAGGCATGCCGTCTGCTGGCCCGCATCCAGTCGGCCGACGCCCCCTCCCGCCTTGACGACATCTTCAAACAGGGCGTGCTGGGCGTGCCCGAGGCGCTGGACCTGGCCCGTGCGACCGTGGAGGATTACGAGCGTTACGACGCGAACTTCCGAAGCATGGAGGAAAAGACCAGACGCATGGGCAAGTTGCGTGCCATCACCGCCAGCTATGGCGACTACGAGTCGGCCCGTGACGCGGTCCACTCGTTCGACGCGGTGAACCCGGCCACGAAGTCCGGCTCGGCGACGATCCGAGCATGGGCGATCCGCCGCATGATCGGCGAGGTCAACGAACGGCAGCCGCTCGACAGGCGTCTGCGTGACGAGCGACGCAGTGAGGCGCGGGCTGCCGGCAAGCGCATCGAAAGCCTGCGCACCCGCATCGACGCGGTGCGCGAGCGCATGCGAGGCCTCGACGGCGGCGACCTGACACGGCTCGACGCGGAAATGCGGCAGGCGGAACGCGCGCTGGCGGACATCACCGCCGGCAGACAGCGCATCGGGCGCATGTTCGAGGCGGCCGGCGAGGAGTTCCCCAAAGACGAGCACGCGTGGGACGAGCGGCGCATCGAGGCCGTGACGTTCATGCGCTCATATGAGCAGCGCAAGGGACTGCTGGACGACATGCGCAACCAGACGTACGCCGCGCACGCGTCCGTCAAGCAGACGCTGCAGCGGCTGAACGACGATTATGAACGCCAGAAATCGCAGCGCACCCGCATCTCCCGCCAGATGGACGAGACCCGCGCCATGCTGTGCCGGGCCACCGGGCTGGGCCCGAGCGAACTGCCGTACGTCGCGGAGCTCATGGACGTGCGCGAGGATCAGGAGCATTGGCGCCTCGCCATGAACGCCGCATACGGATCCATGGCCCAGACCATCCTCGTCGACAAGCGCCATGAGCGTGGATTCGCAGCCAAGGTCAGCGCCATCGACCCGCACGCCATGGCGCGGCGCACCTGGCAGTTCGTCGACACCGAACGCGGGGGAGCCGGGAATGGGCCCGGCGGCGCGAACACGGGTGCGACCGGCGGGACGGACGGAGAGGTGTGGCTGTCCTCGAAGCTGCGCTACCGCGAGGATTCCCCGTTCGCCGGCTGGCTGCGCGAGCAGACCAGCTCCGAGCGTCTCGACGCCCTGTGCGTCGACGGCATCGACGACTCCGACCATGCCGCGCGGCAGGTGCAGGCCGACGGGCAGATCAAATCCGGCAAACGCGGCCAGCATGGCATCAAGGACCGTCAGCAGGTCATCGGATTCGTCAACGAAAGCTATTTGGCGCAACTGCGCACGCGCATCCAGGACGCGCAACGCCAATGCGACGAGACCGCGCAATCGTACGCGAGCGCGAAGGAACAGGCCGACCGCCTGCAGCGAGAGCGCGAACTCGCCGACCAGCTCGCATACACCGCATGGGAGAAGATCGACGAGAACAGCGCGAAGGCGGCGATCGCCGACATCGAACGCACCATCGCCTCGGTCAGGAACAATCCCAAGCTCGCCGAACTCGACACGTTGCAGGAGTCGCTGTCCAAGGAGCTCGACCGCTCGCAGCGCCAGCGCATCGACATCGAACGGCAGGCCGAGCTCGCCTGGTCGGCGGGCGGAGCTGCCGCCGCGCCCCCAGCCGCAACCGCAGACGCGGCCGCTCGACGGGGAAGCGGCGGACGTTTCGCCAAAAGCCGTCACGAACGGACGGACTCTCCTGACGGACGAGGTGGAGGCGGCGCTCGCCGAATCATATGAGCAGCGTCTCTCCGGTCTGGGGGATGCGACGACCCGCGCCCACATGATCATCGGCGCGGGGGCGCCGCAGCGTATGGCTCAGGGGAATACCTTCGCCGACCGTGTCATCGCCGGCATCGGCAAGGACCTGGAGGCGCGCGTCTCCATGCTCGAAGGTCGTGCGGCGTCGGCCCGCACCGCCGTCGAGGCGCGGATGGGCGCCTATATCGAGATGTATGCGGGCGGTGACGATACGATCGCCGCCAGCGTGGACGACTACCGGTATTACCAGGACGAGTTGGAAAGCCTTTCGAAGCTCGCCACCGTCGAAGCCACCGCCGTCGAGTACCACAACTGCCTCGACAAGCTGCTGATGAGCTTCCTGACCATCAAACGCGCGATAGACACCGACGCCGGAGACATCCACGACCAGCTGGAACGCATCAACGCGATGCTGGACGGCCAGCAGTTCGGCCCGCGCCACGGCAGCCTGTCCCTGCACGCGGACGTGCGGCGCCCCGAGCGCGCGTTCTGGTCGGCCCTGACCCGCGTGATCGGCACCCTCAACGACCGCAAGGCGGCACAGACGGACGACGATCTTGACGGGGCCCGGTGCGCGTTCGCGTCCTGCGCCGCGATGATCGACATGCTGCGCCGCGAGATCGGGCAGATCAGGGACATCAACGGCGTGAAAAGCTACGGCGCCCGCAACCTCGACCCGCGGTGCCGATCCTCGTTCTACGCGCTCGTGCGCCACTCGGACGGGCAGGTCGAACGCATCACCTCGACCGGCGGACGGTCCGGCGGCGCCCTGCAGGAGCTGACCTCGTTCGTGTACGGCGCGGCGCTGATCTACCTGCTCGGCGGCGGCATGGACAACAAGCTCAAGCCTTCCTACACGACGCTCTTCCTTGACGAGGCGCTCATCAAGGCCGACGGCCGGTATACGCGGCGTGCGCTGTCTGTACTGCCGAGACTGGGTTTCCAGGTCATCGTCTCCGCCCCTGAAAGCAAGACGGGCGAGATGCTGGAGGTCTCCACCAAGGCATACGTGACCCGCAAGGTACACGAACGCGGCTACACCACGCTGCACGAAGCCAGACTGGACGGCATCGATGAGATGGACGGCGCAGATGAGCCGGAAGGTACCGTCGAGTCGGATGACGCCGCCGAATAGGCGGCGCCGATGACGCGGCAAACCATGGCCAGGATCCAGGACGGCCTGCCCGGCCGGCGTATAGTTGCACCGACATCCAAGGAGCGACAGATATGAGCGACACGAACACCCAGAACACCCAGAACGCCGGCAACGCCGGACCCGTCGCGGCGGCACCCGCCCAGGGCAAGCAGCTGCCGGAGGCATGCGAGCACACCACCAGACACAGCATCACCGTCAATGGCGGCGAACTCGACTATGCGGCGACCGTCGGCACGATACTCATCGACACGCCGAAGGTAACCAAGGCCGCGAGCATCTTCTTCACCGCGTTCGACCTCGTAAACGGCGAAGGCAAGACAGACCCGGCCCGACCGGTCACGTTCATCTTCAACGGAGGCCCGGGCTCATCCACCACGTTCCTGCTCATGGGTTCGATCGCCCCGAAGCGCATCAACGTCCCCGACGCCGCTCCGGTGCCGGCCGCCCCCTACGCGCTCGTGGACAACGCGCACACGCTGCTGCCCGTCTCCGACCTCGTGTTCATCGACGCGGCCGGCGCCGGATTCTCCGAGATCCTCGACGCGGCCAAGCCGGAACTGTGGTCGGTGGACGGCGACGTCGCCGGCTTCAGCGCGTTCATCAGGGCGTACCTGAGCAAACACCACCGCTGGAACTCGCCCAAATACGTGCTCGGCGAATCCTACGGCACCACGCGCGGCGCGGCGCTCGCATACCGGCTGCAGCAGGACGGTGTGGCGCTGAACGGACTGACGCTCATCTCCAACGTGCTCGACTACACGTTCACGTCCGACCTGATCGACGAATTCTACGTCGGATATTTCCCGTCCTATGCGTCCGTGGCGAAATATCACGGCCGAGCCGCGTCGGACGTCAAGCTCGACGAGCATCTGAAGGCCGCCCGTGCCTTCGCCGCGGGGCCGCTGCGTCTCGCCCTGGCCGCCGGGGACTCGCTTGACGACGAGACCCGGCATAAGGTCGCACGCCGATACGCCGAGCTGACCGGACTGGACGAGCGGTATGTCTACGACTCCAATCTGCGCGTGTCCGACCCGAGGTTCCGCAAGGCGCTGCTGCATGACGAGGACAAGATCGTCGGACGCTACGATGGCCGCGTCGCCGGCTACGACCTCGACCGCATGAACGACGAGGAGACGTTCGTCGTCGACGACGCCCGGCCAGCACCTTCGAGCCTGTACAACGCCTATCTGCGCGACGAGCTCGGCTGGGACCGCGTGCCGGAGCGCAAGGGCTTCGCCGACTTCGACTGGAACGCCACCGAGCCGGGCAAGGGCTGGATGTGGTGGCACCGGATGCCCGGCGAATCGGGCTGGGTCATGACCCAACCGAACGTGTTGCCCGATCTGGCCGCGGCCATCGCGCACCAGCCGGCCATCGTAGTGCCCGAACTTGGCCGCGGCCCCCGCGCCCCAGCCGACCATGAAGGTGCTGCTCGGCAACGGCGTCTACGACCTGTGCACGCCGTTCTTCCAGACCGAATACGACATCGATCACCTGATGCTGCCGAAGCCGCTGCGCCGCAACGTGGCCTTCGCCTACTACCCGGCCGGGCACATGCTCTACAGCAGCGAGGCGAGCCTCGCCAAGTTCACCGCCGACCTCACGCGGTTCTACGCGTCCGATGTGAGCGGACTGTCCGCGATCGACGAGCGCCCGGCGGCCGTGGTCCCGTCGATATCCCTGTAGTCGCGGGTGCATCGTGACGCCGGACGCATTCCGCCATCGGTGTTACAGCCGATCGGATATAGGTCGATGCCTGTAGGATGTGTGATGGCACGGATTCATGCGGCGACGGTAAGGACGAACATGATTGACGAAGTGGTGTTTCTGCGGCACGGACGGACCGCCTTCAATGTGGCGAGGCGGTTGCAGGGGCAGATCGACGTGCCCCTCGACGTCATCGGCCAGTGGCAGGCCGACCAGAGCGCGTCGGAGCTTGCGCGACGCTACTACTGGGCGAAGGTGGCCAACATCGCCCGGCATCCGGATACGCTGGCCCAGCCGGGGCCGGGGGCGGCGAAATCCAGCGACATCGAGGACTACCGGCAGGTCCCCGCATCCTCGCGACGCATGGTCGTCGTCTCGTCCGACCTGTTCCGTGCGTTGCAGACCGCGCACGCGTTCGCCGATATGCTGGGACTGGACGTGACCGCGGACGCGCGCCTGCGCGAACGCAGCTTCGGGCAGTGGGAGGGCATGACCCGCGACGAGATTCGAGCGGAGCATGCCGACGCCTATGATTCGTGGCGGATCCACACCGGCGGCGAGCTCGCGTTCGGCGTGGAGAGCCGCATCGCCACAGGACTGCGCGGCGCCGATGCGGTGCTCGACCTGGTGCGCGGCATCAACGCGGAGCATGCCGATGAGCCGACCACCCTGATGCTCGTCGGGCACGGCTCATGGCATGTGGCCACGATCGAGACCCTGCTCGGCATGGACCCCGACAACCTGAGCAACCTGGATGGCATGCGCAACGCGTTCTGGTCGACGCTCAGACCGGTATACCGGCCTTCGGGCGGCGTCGAATGGATGATGACGGCGTTCAACCAGGGGCCGGCGGTCGCTGCTCTGTGCGATTGGGAGAACGGCCCGCAGTCCCTGCACGGCCCGCACATGCCGATGTGAAAGCCGATCGAGGGATGAGACCGGCGGCGGGGCCGGCCGCGGCGGATTTGCAAGTCGTGGCATAGGGGCTATCCTTGTTGAGGCTTCCAGACGACGTGGCATGCCGCCCGCGGTCCGGTCATGTTCGACTGTGCCCGGTCATGTTCGGTAGTGTTCGGTTATGAGAGGTGGGTGAGACTACATGTTGAGGATGTTCAGCACGATTAACGGCCAAGTGGAGCAGATCGAAAAACCTGAGAACGGCTCCTGGCTGTG
>OCAO01000445.1_pt1 | contig 14851 bp, 20 predicted proteins | sample 1477151 | NCBI WGS metagenome assembly OCAO01 (sample SAMEA2580298, study PRJEB22360) | human gut metagenome | biome: human gut; feature: human-associated habitat; material: faeces | place: Denmark | collected 2008/2010 | reverse complement strand
TTTCATTCTTTCATTCTTTCATTCTTTCATTCTTTCATTCTTTCATTCTTTCATTCTTTCATTAAGTTAGTGTAGCCAGATATTTTCTTTGATGGGAAGGATGAATCAATAGCCAACTTATCGCTTATGGTTGCGTCCCAGGACCACCATCCTTTCTCACCAAATTCACGGTTGTACCATCTTTCTTTCTCGCGCCGATGAGCAATGTAAGCATCGGCTTTCATCCCCCACACCTCAATCGGGAAAGGCATATGATTTTGAGACTGCACATCGAGCAGACAAAAGTCGGGATGAAACTCCATCTCGGAAGAGTCATATCTTAGTGGTTTAAAAAAGGACCGCTGTAACTCGTATAATTTTTGTTCCATCGTGCCTTCATATTGCGAATCAAGCGGTATAAAGCGCTCACTCGTCATCATCATGGCAAGCTGGCGAACCTGAGCTGACTTAGCGCTGGGCACATCTGTCAGAGCAATGATGAAAATTTTATATCCATTTTTCCAGCCACTGAATTCATGTGGAAATCTCTCAATGGCAGAATTCCATCTGGAGGTATCAAGACCAAGAAAAGGCATACCTGCAAAATCCTTCACAGGCAGACGGTTTACCCCTGAGATGTATTTATCAGAGTATTTTGCCAGTTCGGCCACGACTACCATCCTGCATTTATTCTGCCTGGCGAATTCTACAGCCCCACTGTTCCGAGCACTATCTCTTGAACCGGTCACTGCAGGCGTAAGCAATACCTTTGACAATCGTGTTTTGCCAATTTCAATTTCACATGCTTGAGTCCAAAGATGGAAGCCAAGTAATGTTGATGACCTCACTCCATCCATCTTTGGAAACCATCGGTTATATCCTGAATTTTCCCAGAGCAAGTGCATTAGGCCGCACAGAGACACTGTGCCTCTTTTACGTTTACGGGAAGCATCACCAGTCAGAGGGGTTGCAGGAATATCATCAGATACTGATTTTGTCTGCAAAGCATAATCCAGCTTTACGTTGATAATGCCGTCTGGCTTTTCAGTGATCGCATCATTGTTGTAAGTGCCTTGCGCACCTTCAGGTGAGAGGCGGCTATAGAAACGACACTCATCCTTATGTTTATTGCCAGTGAGAGGGAAGCGTGCCAGATGATGCTTCTCATTTTTTAACTTCACAGCCAGCGGTAGTTCTCTGCCTGTACATAAACAGACAGCATACGAGTTACAGTCGCGTGATTTCTTCAATGCTTGTTGAAATTCAGTCTGTATCGAAGACGAATCTTGTTCATCTGCGCCAAATAATCGGGGTGATGACTTGCTATCAAAATACAGTTTGACCGTGAAATTATTCATACCTGCCCACCTTTCCCTTTAGTCATTAAATCATTAAATCATTAAATCATTATTTAATGACTGGTTATCGTGAACAATTTCACATAGTTATGATGTTCATGTTTTCCTTATATCATTAAATCATGATTTCATATTGTTATTGCATAGTACTCTGTGTCATAGTTTGATTTGCACAAACTCATTTATAATGAAATCATGATTTAATGAAAGGATGATATCATGGGTAAGGTTATATCAGTAATTGGTCAGAAGGGTGGTGGTTCCAAAAGCACCGAATCCAGAACACTGGCTGTAGGATTTACGGAGGCTGGATGGAAGACTCATCTGGCTGATATGGATGTAAAGCAACAGACATCATTCAAATGGACTGAGCGAAGGGAAAAAAGTGGACTAAGTCAAATTGACTGTGCTCTTTACCGTCGGGTTGATACAGCAGTCAAAATGAAGGACAGCTGCCATTTATTAATTATTGATGGCCGTCCAGCTGCAGAGACAACATCGCTCGACGTAGCAGATGAATCAGACCTGGTAATTATCTCGACAGGAACGACAATCGATGATCTTGAGCCTTCACTCGAGCTAGCCCGCGAATTGATAAAAAAAGGGATTGATAAGAGCAAAATCGTATTCGCTGTAGCTAAATCTCCGTCTCCTTCTCAGGGGGAAAAAGCTCAGGAAACGATTAAAGCATGGGGTTACAAAGTACTGAAAACGGTTATACCTTTTAAGACAAGCTATGGCGAAGCCCTTGATGCCGGGCGCGCACTACATGAAACATCATTTAAATCTTTAAACGAACTCGCAAAACAAATGATTGAAGAGGTTCATGATATAATTAATTCATGATAGCATGATTTCATTAATTCATTTTATGTGTGAGGTTCTCTATGAAAGGCCCGAAAAGTACTATCAAAATTGATCCACCAAAAGATGATGAACCAACTCTGGATGTTACAGGACGAAGCGCAGCTCCTGAATCTTCTGTGAAGCCTATCCAGATAAAAGTACCTGTCTCTAAGCACAAAGAAATGAAAGCTTATGCTGCGGAGCAGGGGATATCTATGACTGAAATGATAATGGCTGGGTATGAAATGTATCGCAATAAAATGAAATAATGAAAGCATGATTTCATGAAAAAATGATAATCAACTTCACAGACTAACTCTTAATGCCAGGTTTCCACTGTTATAGATATCCCTGGCAGAAGGGGAACGACAGGAACGATAACTAGCTCTACAAGCAAAATGCAGGCAACTTTATAACGCCACCCCCTTTCCTCGGCGGAAAAGAGATACCACTAATTTTTTCCCAATGATGCACTTTAAGGTTTCACGGGATGTAAAGTGTGACAAATTGCACTCAACTTTAGGGCAACCAGGAGAATTACTCTGTTAGTGTTTAACATTTCTTCTGTGACAAAATGCCCTGAAAGAAGTGTGACAAATTGCTCTTAGCTAAGAGTGACAATCTGCCTTCAAAAAAATATAGGGGTTCAGGCTTGATTTCGTGGGTATCAGAGAGCTGAAAACCATCCCAAGTGTGACAAATAGCCCTGAGTCCACCATTATCTGTGACAATTTGCCCTGAGAAAGTGTGACATTCAACCCTCGAAAGTGTGACTATCTGCCCTCATGATTTAGAGAGAGTTTGCTACTATATCACTGAAAGAAAAGACAATATGAGTTGTCTGTCGTCCTTTCTTTTTCTCTATATAACTCAGCCGCATCGGCGTTCTGCTATTGATTTCATCAACACTTGCCTGAAGGAAACGGCGTCGAAAATCAGGCATTCGTTGATAACTTTGCGGCAGCTGGTAACGTTCCATTATCCAGTCTACTTTGAGCGACACACAGCCTGAACCATCGGGTTTTCTGTACTGGCAGAGAGATTCATACAGCCGCATAGCATAGGGATTAGTTATCTCCTTTGTTTCGCTAAGCCTGAATTGGGTAAATCTGTTCTGCAAACCAATAAAAAATGGAATCAGATAGGGGTTTATATGAACACTGTACAGTCCTCGGGAAGGGCTGTGTGCACGTTTAATGAACCAGGGGAAAGACTCTAACCCTTTTTCACCGTTAGCATCCTCTTCAGGTCGGTAAAATACGACCTCTTTACCAGCAAAGCCTTTGAGCGCCTGACGTATATCCTTACTGGCTTCGGCAGAGGTTAATCCAAATGTTGCTGCATAATGAGCTACCTGTATTTCACAGATACCATCATGCTCCTGAAGCGAGCCATCTGATTTACGGATCTGATCGACGAACAAATACAGCATACGCTTCTGATCACGAGAGAGACTATAAGCTGCTTCGGTAAGCTCATTAGACTGAACTATACGAGGGCTATTTTTGCGCTTTTTATGGTTTATTACCGCAACTTCCGTCATGACCGTTCCATTTAAAATGTGACAGATTTTAAGATTGTCACATTTCATCAAAAAGAGTCAACAGTCAGGGATAAGTTTGTGATTCAAATGGATCGCAGAGGGCAATTTGTCACAGGGTTCAGGGCAGATAGTCACAGTTCAATAGGGTAAATGAGGGTGATTTGTCACAATGAAAGGGCAAATTGTCACAAAGGATCCTCTGGAACCCGCAGTACATAAGGGCTCAAAGGAGGTCTAAAAAGGTAAACCTAAAAACTATTTTAAAAAGATCTTATAAAAATATGACGGTGGATAAGTGGATAAGAGCTCAAAGAAGAGGGCTAACATTTGATTTTGGGCGTAAGCTGAACATGCAGGTACCTTTCCCTGGTGCTTCCTCGCTCACTCGCGGGCGATGCCCGGTCGCTCGGCTGCGGCGAGCACTGTCTCCTTTCTAAAAACGGCTTTATCCAATCCTCGCAACGGGTATTTCTTTCCAACGAGTAGTGTACGCGGGGGAAAGCATGTCACGCTTCATTTGCCACTCAGGTGCAATCCCACGCCCAGCAAACCATATTTTTCCGAGTCCTGAATGGTTAATACCATCCAGGGTTTTCATCAGTTTCTTGCTCTGTTCCCGCGGCTGCACTTCATCAAATAAATTGAGCTGAGAAACCCCGGTTGGAGTGAAATCGTTGAGCATACAGCCCGCCTTTGCATAGCGGTGACCATCCACCCAGATCCTGTCCAGTGCTTTCACTGCTGCGGCTATGATGTCCCGTGTATCCTGCGTGGGGATGAGCAATTTTTCACTGGCCAGATTACCGTAGTAGGGCTCATTTACGGCAAACGGCGATGTTTTCAAGAACACGGCAATATGCCTGCAGAATTGACGCGCGCCGCGCAGCTTTTCGGCGGCACGTTCAGCGTGCTGACAGACAGCCTGCCGCATCGCCTCATAAGTCGTGACACGTTCACCAAAACTCCGGCTGCAGACTATCTGCTGTTTGGGGGGCGGTGCTTCCTCCAGTGAAATACAGCTTTCTCCATTGAGTTCCCGGACCGTTCTCTCCAGAACCACATTAAAATTTTTCCTGATGAACGTTGGATTCGCGCGGGCCAGCTGCAGTGCTGTGGTGATCCCCATTGTGTTCAGCTTCTTTGAGATCCTGCGACCCACCCCCCAGATTTCCTCCACCGGCTGCAGTGACAGCAGTTTTTCTGTACGGCGGGGATTACCCGGCGTTAACGCCAGTACGCCGCCAAATTGTGGCCACTCTTTGGAAGCCCATTGTGCTGACTTCGCCAGGGTTTTCGTAGGTCCCATTCCGACGCCGATGGTCAGCCCCGTGCCGGAACGAACGTGCTCACGCAGCTGCCGGCCGAAATCCTCGAAATCGATGCAGCTGTCAATACCGCGAATATCCAAGAACATCTCGTCAATGGAGTACTGCTCAACGCGTGGCGCCAGCGCTTCCAGATGAACCATGACCCTGTTCGACATGGAGGCGTAGAGGGCGTAATTACTGGAGAACGCGATGACCGGCTCCGGAAATTTTACCGACTTCAGCTGAAACCACGGCACTCCCATTTTTATGCCCAGCCGTTTCGCTTCAGCGCTGCGCGCGATTACACAACCATCGTTGTTACTCAGAACCACCACAGGCCTGTCACGCAAATCGGGACGAAATACTTTCTCGCAGCTCGCGTAAAAACTGTTAACGTCAGCCAAAGCAAACATCAGTCTGTGCTCCGGGTTTTGTGTATAAAAGCCGTCACCACCCCGAAAATCTGCAGTTCTTCCGGATAAAGCGTGGGGTAGGCTGGATTCATCGGCAGCAGGGCGATACGGGGCTTCAGCTGCAGGCGCTTAACGGTGAACTCGCCATCTGTTTCCGCGATGACAATATCCCCCTGCATGGGTTTCTCAGCTTTGTCGACAACCATTAAATCGCCGGAATGCAGACCCATATCCCGCATCGAATCCCCGATAGCCCTGACGAAGAAAGTTGCAGCCGGACGCCGGATACAATAGGCATTCAGGTCAAGTTCCTCCTCCGTGTAATCGGCGGCTGGCGACGGAAAACCCGCCGGGCAACGTTCGGTGAACAGCGGAGCAGTGGACTGCACCGGCTCCTGTTCGGGAGCAAGAAAAAGTAACACGGCATACCTCTTAAAATACCTGTTTTTATATACAGTATAATTTCTTCTTTTTTCTTTTTCGCAAGTGTTCTGTATGCCGACGGCTTCATCATGTTGTATTCGCGATGAATATTTCTTTGCTCAGCGTCAGATCCGACATCTCTTTACTTGCATAAATTGTTCTCTAATTTATCTCAACCAGTGTTCTTTTCTTATTGATAGGGGCTGTTGTTTATGTATAATTCACCAATAGTTCTCTAATACATCTCTTTTTGTTCTCTAAGGCGTTTTCAACTACCCAGGTGACATTCAATGAAAATTTATATCGATGACGGATCAACTAATATCAAACTTCAGTGGAAGGATGATGAGGTCAGGCAGTCAATCAGCCCTAACAGCTTTAAGCGTGAATGGGCTGTTGCATTTGGTGGACAACAAGCGTTCAACTATATGTTGAATGGTGAGCAATACTCTTTTGATCCTATCAGCCCTGATGCTGTGGTTACCACGAACGTCGCCTGGCAATACAGCGATGTGAATGTTGTTGCCGTTCACCATGCGTTGCTTAACAGCGGGATCGAACCTTGTGAAGTCGATGTGGTAGTGAGCCTGCCTTTATCTGAGTATTACGATAAAAATAACCAGCCTAATAAGGCAAACATTGAACGTAAAAAAGCGAATCTGCTGCGACCGGTCGAACTTAATGGTGGCAAGACTTTCACCATTAAGCATGTCGAGGTTATGCCCGAGTCCATCCCAGCAGGTTTTGAGGTGGTAAAAAATCTTAACGAACTGGATTCACTCCTGATTGTTGATCTGGGGGGAACCACGCTTGATATTTCTCAGGTTATGGGGAAAATGCGAGGGATTTCGCGTATTTATGGTGATTCAACCCTCGGTGTATCCTTGATCACCGGTGCGGTAAAAGAGGCGCTGTCCGTGGCAAGAACCAAAGGGAGTAGCTATCTGGCTGACGATATTATCATTCATCGTAACGATGCTTCTTATCTCTCATCACGTATCAATGACACGTCACGAATTGAACTGGTTCGTGAAGCGATTGAGAACGCTCACCACCGACTTGTTAACAGGGTTATTGAAGCCATCAACCGCTTTGAGGGATACTCCCATGTAATGGTTATCGGCGGAGGTGCTGAATTGATCGCCGATCATGTGAAGAAACACTGTGGGGTCAGGGAAGAACGCTTTTATAAAACTCGTTCATCCCAATTTGATCTCGTTAACGGCATGTACCTTATTGGATAAAAACAATGGATACGCGACGCAAAATCACGTTTTACCTGAATCCTGAAACCAACGAAGCGGACCGTTTTGTCTGCCAGAAAACAGATGAAACACCCCAGGGGGAAAGGGGACGTTTATGGCGCGCCGCGCTGCTTACAGGGTTTGCTTTTGGAAAGCAGGATGAGCGTCTTCCGTTCCTGTTCAGCGAGTTACTGAACAGGAATACATCGTTTGACGATCTGATGCAGCTGCTTAAAGCGGTTTACCCTCGTGAAGTCGAAGCGCTTTTACAGGGCAGGATAAAGGAAAATGTACCAGCTGAACGGACTGAGACTAATTTATCCTCTCAAACCCCCAATGCTGAAGATGAAACCCGCAGCAATGCAAAAGGGTTATTCTAAAATGCCGGTGGTTGATGCCAGAGAACATGGAAAGCTTATCCGCCAGTTCCTGAAGAACGTCCGGGAGATACAGGAGCTCGGGCTTATTGAGGATATTGAACATCAGACGCTGTCTGAAATTCAATCCAGTCTAATAAAGATGTCTTCGCCCGGAGCTGGCTATAAGCACACCTGTCCACGACATGGTAGCCCCTGGGAAGAGGCTGAAATTCAGCACCTTATTGAACAGGCTGGTTCATCAAGTTTCGATGTCGGGAGTTTCGCCAGTGAATACCAGCGGCGACCTGAATCCGTCATTAAATACATGAAAAAGCTGGGACTGACAAAATAGTCAGTATTTCCCACCCTCTGTTTTTGCGCAAAAAAAATACAACTCCCTCATGTGGGCATTGCACCTGTAATACAGCGTGCTGTGTCCAGCTTATCCACAGACTTTTCCTCCCTTAACTGTGGACAGGGCTCGTGTCATAACAACTCTCTTTCGCTCCCTCACTGATGTTCTTCTTGCCGGAATCAGCCTGCCACCCGCTGCCAGTGTGCCGCGCCCGGACGGACACGGGACGGGCTTCTTTATCGCTCAGGCCCGGCGTCGTTGTGATTGTACGCCATGCCCTCGCCAGTTTAAGGCGCGCCCTTCAAGCCGCTTTCGCGGCATATCCTGGCCGTCGAAACAACTGACGGCTGCGGTATTCCACGGTCGGCGTTGACCCGTTACCGGACGCGACGAACAGGCAGCGTGCGGCAGGGAACGGTATCGCGGTGATGCCTCCTGCCCACCCTGACTGTGTAAGGAGCTTCCCATGCCGAACTGGTGTGCCAACCGACTGATGTTCAGTGGTATTCAAAACAGTGATGCCCTCAAAACGTGGATTGCCGGAGGTGAGTTGTCTCTGCATCGCCGCGCCAGAAAAGAAGGTATTCAGCTTTTCCTTGCAGGCTGCGCGGGGATACTGCGCCCCCTGACAGAGCAACATTACGCGCCATATCCGCAACTGGTTTCTTACGGTGCGGCTGCAGACAACCGGCCTTCAGTCCAGGCATACAGCGACTGGCTGGCGATGTTTATGGCCGGAGCTGTGCTGGATGTGGAAACCTGCCAGAAGCTGCATCAGTGCTGGCTGGACAGCCATATCGGGCATGCCCGCTGGGCTACCCTCAGTGAACCGGAACAGGTAGTCATCCTGCAGCTGTACAAGCAAAAATCTTTTGACTGGGGAAACAGTTTCCGGCCTGCGCCGGTGGAGGAATGGTGGAACAGCCTGTGCGATGCTGGTGATGATTTGTTTGCCGCAGAGCCAGTGGATTTGCGTGATGTCCTGCCGACGCGTCTGAATATCGAGGTGAACGGCTTTAACGGTGGTTTGCTGACGGGTGTCCCGTCGTCATATGACCACTATCTGACCCGGTACGGTTGCAAGTGGCCAGTTGGCTATGAGGCAAATATCTGTTTCGCCGGAGAGAACACGCTGACGGTGGATTTTGACACCCCCTGGAGTCCGGTTGGCGAGGACGTTGTGGCTGAACTCAGTCAGCGGTATGGCGGGGAGGTGGAGCACTGGTTTGCAGAGCAGGGCTGCAATTACTGCGGTTATGCCCGGTACGTCAGTGGCGAAACGGACTTGTACATCACTGACGAGCTGGAGTGGGGCGAAGCTGACCCGGACGATGAGGACAGTTTCCCGGACGTAACCGGCCCGGAGTGGATTATCAACAACGTGGCGCACTTTGGCGGCTGACCGGAGGCGGGCGGGAAACCGCCCGGAATAACATGGAATTAAATCTGAATACCTGGCTTGCTGGCCTGAGTGTCGACGTCGGTGGCACTGAAATGATGGTGTATTACCTGGTTTCCGCGAGTGACCTGGCGCAGGCCGAAGCGGGCGTTCTGGAAATGGGACGCACCTGGTGGCCATCGCTGCAACGCGAGGATGACCGGCATCGGTGGGAATATGCCGCAGGCGTGGTCTGGTTTAACAGCATCGTTCTGCTCGATGACGTGGAGAACAGCATCCTGCGTGGCCTGAAGTTCCTCGATGCGTGGACAGTGACCGGCGCGCCGGATGCGCCGGTACTGCGCGACGAGTGGGGGAATGACTGGCGGGATATCACCCGCTGACGGAATACCGGGCAGGGTGACTGCCCGGTACTTCAGGGAGGAATAATGATGTCGCGCTGCTCCTCATCCATGCCGCGCCTGGCGCGGGGATATCCACTGCCCGGAGCCAGTGTGCCGCGCCCGGGCCGACACGGGACGGGCGGTTTTTCCGCTCCTGTCCGGCGTCGCTGTAATTTTACGCCATCCACTCGCACTTTAAGGAGCGCCCTTCAAGCCGCTTTCGCGGCATATCCTTGCCGTCGAAAAAACTGACGGCTGCGGTATTCCACGGTCAGCTTGACCCGTTACCGGTCGCGGCGTACAGGCTCCGGGCAGCAGGGAACGGACGTCGTACCGACGTCCTCCTGGATGCCCCCTGTAACCACGAGGTGTCCCTATGTCCCGTTTTATCCTGGGTAACTGCGTCGATATTATGTCCGGCTTTCCGGATCGAGCCGTTGATTTCATCCTCACCGATCCCCCGTATCTGGTCGGGTTCCGTGACCGTTCCGGGCGCAGTATTGCCGGTGACAAAACTGATGAATGGCTGCAACCCGCCTGCAATGAGATGTACCGCGTCCTGAAAAAAGACGCACTGACGGTCAGTTTCTACGGCTGGAACCGCGTCGATCGTTTCATGGCCGCGTGGAAAAGTGCCAGATTCAGTGTCGTCGGGCATCTGGTTTTCACCAAAACCTACTCGTCGAAATCGGCCTATGTCGGCTATCGCCATGAATGCGCCTATATCCTGGCGAAAGGCCGTCCGGCGCTGCCGCAGGACCCGTTACCGGATGTGCTGGGCTGGAAATACAGCGGCAACCGCCACCACCCGACCGAAAAACCTGTTACCAGCCTGCAACCGTTGATCGAGAGCTTCACACACCCGAACGCCATTGTTCTCGATCCGTTTGCCGGTTCCGGCTCCACCTGTGTGGCCGCCGTCCAGGCTGGGCGCCGTTATATCGGCATTGAGCTGATGGAGCAGTACCACAAAGCCGGGATTACCCGCCTGTCAGCCGTGCAGCGCGCCATGCAGCGCCCGGCCGCCAACGACGTCTTTTATCCGGAGGCCGCGTGATGAACTACGACGGACATGAGGCCCTGCGCCACGATATTGCCGGGCTGGCAAACAATTTATGTGACCTGAAAACCACCATGAAAGTGCTGGAAGAAAAGTATCACTACCGGCATGACGGGCTACCGGAGCGGCTCGCCGGGGTAAGTTTACGCCGTGCCAGTGAACTGCTGGATAAGGCATTCAATCAGATCCTCATGCTGGACGAGAGTTTTCAGGACTGACGACGGGCGGCGTTGCCGCCCCACAGAATTAACGGAGAAAAAACATGTACGGAACCTGTGAAACCCTCTGCCGGTTGCTGAGTGAGCAGTATCCCGCAGAAACCCCGCTGACCCTGATTATCTGGTCGCCAGCGGATATCGAAGGGCTGGCTGACGGCATTGAATGTGCCGTTTCTGAACAGGACATAAAGGCGGTGCTGGCGCGTATAGATGCCATACCGGAAGACCAGCGCCTTGATTCTGGAGTGCCTTCTTGTGCGGTGATGGACCTGATTGATCAGGTGAAAGAAGCCGTTCCGGCGGTGATGGTGCCGGCTGACCTGCTTGAAACCCTGCTGATGACCGCCGAACAGGCGTTATGGCACAGGGAATGGACCGCCCGGGATGACAACCATCCGGTGCCGGACAGCGTTGCCCGCCGCCTGGCTGATACGGCGAAAGTGCGCGCCTTACTGAAAAACTGAATCCCCACGCCGCCCCGGCGGCGTGGACTGATCCCGTTCAGAGGAACCCATTATGCAGGAAACCACCACCTTAAACGCCCTTGTGATGCGCCGTGCGCGCGATTTGATTGCTGATTATGGATGGCCCGACCATACCGATGTTGAACAGTGTGCTCCGCACAAACCGGGATGGATAAGCATTTATGTCCGTCTGGATGCAGTTGATATCGTTCACCTGCTGCCTTTGCTCTGTGTCGGTGACGTACCCGCCGCGTTGCAACGTGCCATGACAAAAATAACCGGAACACAGGCACAGATTATTTTGTCCGGCAGCCGTTATGCCGACGACCCGCAGCTTCCGGAGGACGGGACACGGATAACTTTTCCCTGGGCCGGGGAATGGCTGACAGAGCCGGAGATTCAGGCGGTAACGGACTGCCTGTCCCGCGCTGTGCGGGATATCTCCCGGCAGGTTCGGGAAGATGCACGCCGGATACAGGCAGCGCTGACCACGCGCGGGGAAACGCTGTTTTACCGGCAGACCCGAAATTTCCGTCTGGTGGTGAAGGAAAACGATTTGCCCTGCTGGCTGGACGACGATGACGACAGGCTACCGGTGGTGCTCGATGCTATCCTGAACAAAGGGGCGCGTTACAGTGCCGTGGAGTTCTTTGTTATCAGTGACAAAGTGGATCAAATCCTGGCATGTGGCCAGATGTGTGATGTGCTGCGTATTCCCGGGGAGCCTCCGCGCCGGTGGATGGATTTAACCCTGTTACATGAGGTCATGGCAGAAGCGCGCGCAGAAATCAGTCTTGTCTGCAATGCCCTGTCAGCAATCCGGCCAGTGTAGCGAACAGCAGGGGGCGGAGGCCCCCTGAATCAACCCTGAAGGATGTCGCCGGCTCCGCTTTTATGGCGGCCCCGTCCCTGCGTGACGTGGCCTGGTGGTTTTCCACTCTGTCAGTCCGGTGTCGTGTGCGGGCTGTGCCGTGCATCCATCGTAGTCGGGCTGTCGGGGATACAAGGGTAAAGTGCACGCGGCGGTCACCCGGTCCTTCCTTCACGTCAGCCGTTATCTTCCGGTCGTTCGACCGCTCAGGTTTCACGGTCTCACCCTTCAGCTCCCGTCTGCCGTGCGCGTCAGGCTGCGGCTTCCCTTGCGCCCTTGTATCCCCGACCGATCGCCCGACTGGTCTGGATGCACGGCACCGCCCGGTGTTGCGGAATATGTGATTACGGAGGTTTACCATGCAGTTAGCTACACGTCAGCACACCCTTAACGTCGAAGAATCAGACCGCCTTTCTTTCCTGCCGTACATGTTCGGCACCGATTTTATGCTGGCTGAATTACAGGTGTATGCCCTGGCAAAACAGTGGATGCCCGAATACAACGGGGGTTTCTGGCATTTCATCCGTCTGCAGGACGGCGGCGGGTACATGATGCCCGACTGCGGTCGGATTCACATGATCAACGGTGAAAACTGGTTTGATCGTACCGTCAGCGCCGACGCCGCCGGAATTATTCTGACCTCGCTTGCCATTAACCGCCGTTGCTGGACGCATCACGACTGCGGCAACGCCGCACTCACTCACCTGTATATGCTGCGTGATACCCAGCTCTGGAATCACATCGCTTTTCACCCTGAATGCAACGCCATTTACGCCGCGCTTGACTGATTAACCGACGGGGCGGCGATGCCGCCCCGCTGTAACCGCCATTCATCAATTAAAGAGAAACATGCCATGTACGGAACTGTCAGTGAAATCTGTATTGCCTTGCTGAAACAGCATGAAAACAACAAAAAAATTGCCGTCATTACCTGGACGCCGGAGGACGTGCGGGAAGCGGGCGCGGAGTACAGCCCCACGGACGACGATGTGTCTTATGTGCTCCGCGTCATCGGTAAAGCAGGCAGTGCCGGAGTGTGGCGGTACGGGTTAGGACTGGAATTTGTCGCCGATGAACTCAGCAAAATCTCCGCTGCGCGGGCATCGCGCCAGATTGCTGTACCCGAAGATGCGCTGCGTGTCCTGTTGCCCCTGATGGAAGCCGGAATGAACATTCCGCGTTATCAGAGGGCGGACACGGCTGCCGAGGAATGCGCCGCGCTGGATATGCTCAAAACCCTGCTGGCAGTGCCGTTTACGCCGCGTCCGGCTGAATAACAGACGGGGCGGCGATGCCGCCCCTTTTTTAAAAGGATAAAACTATGTACGCACCCGTGAAAGAAATCATGACCGATCTCCTGAAATATAACCTGTCATCCGATGAAGCATTGCTGGTTCTCTGTATTACCCGTGAGGACATCCGCATGTTGACCAGTGAATGGCCTTTGTCCGAGGACGATATTACGTGCGTCATGCAGCGACTGGATGCGACGTATGATCAGGGGGCCGATGTGAGCATGGTCCGTGGCATCACTGAAGAACTGATGGACGAGCGCCGCGCAATACGTGATGTCAGCGTTCCGGCCAGAGCATTGCAAAAAATAATGTTACTGGCAGGCAGTGAACTAAATCGGTTGTACGCCGTGGCAGAAGAAGGGGGTGGTAATGCAGATGCATTTGTGGCTGAAGAACTGGACGCCATGCGCCAGTTACAGACCGCGATCGACGCATAAGAAGGAGTGAGCCGTGAATATTAAACCGGAAACCCGCGAAATTCTTCGCCAGTACAAAGCACTGATTAATGCCCGCCGCCGTGATGCCGACCAGCGCGAACTGACAACCGCGCAGGTCGTGGATGAAATCTGCGAGTACATGACCTGTCAGTGTGCCGTGTACATCGGCGGTCACTTTATCTTACAGGGAGGAAAGGGCAGGTAAGCATGATGGCAGGCGGTTATGCCGCCTGTCAGCCCGCGCGAAAAACCCTGCAGGCTGGCGCCTGCGGGAGGATGGATTCGCGCCGCGCTTCGCGCCGCTCCCCGTCCTTTTCCCCCCCTGACTCAGATGGCGTACACTTACCGCCGGTTTCCCTTTCTGTCGGAGTATATGATGTCCGGATTTAATCTCGCCGCAACATCGAAAGAAGAGCAGGATAAGGTGGCCATTGACCTGGTCGCTTCAGGCGTGGCGTATAAAGAAAGGCTGGCTATGCCGGTGGTCGCTGAACTGGTGGTCAGAGATCTGCCTGAACATCTCAGAGCGTATTTTTGGGGGCGGTTGCACTATTACCGTCAGTTCAGTGAGCAGCTGCCTGACAAAAATGCCCCGGAATATGCCAGAAAAGAGGATGAGGTTAAAAAGTAGCGTCAGTCCTGAAGCATTCTGCCTGTCGCTGGCCGGATTTTTCTCATGCCGGGTGATAGTTTTTTCTGGCCAGTGTGTGAGGTTTTTTTCCTGCCGGTGATAATACACTGCCTGTTCCTGTTCCTGTTCCTGTTCCTGTTCCTGTTCCTGTTCCTGTTCCTGTTCCTTCTGCTGCTTCCCTGTGTTTTTGAAATCTAAAATGTCAGGGTGCTGGCCCCCTTCGGCTCCTGACCAGCTGGCGCTGTCCAGTCGTCGAGCCCCACTCC
>OCAO01000443.1_pt1 | contig 15071 bp, 14 predicted proteins | sample 1477151 | NCBI WGS metagenome assembly OCAO01 (sample SAMEA2580298, study PRJEB22360) | human gut metagenome | biome: human gut; feature: human-associated habitat; material: faeces | place: Denmark | collected 2008/2010 | reverse complement strand
TTTTATAATTGTTTTTTCTATATTAAAGTTTATTATTTTTAATATTAATTTAACTTTAAAGTATTTAACAAAGTTATATTTGAATTTCCTTTCTAATCTTAAAAGCCTTTGTCTGTATTATATTTATGTGATTATACTAATAAAAATTAAAGAACCTCTTATTATAATTAACAAGAGGTTCTTTCTTTATGCGTTTTGTATTTTATAATTAGGTCCATTTTTCTGCCCACTTTTGAATTTCATCCATGACATTTTCAAGCTCTAAACCCTTTTCTGTTAGTTCATATTCTATACGAACTGGAGTTTCAGGATAAACTTTTCTTACAATAATCCCTTCCTTGTCTAGTTCTTTCAATCTTTCTGTAAGCATTCGAGAACTCATATTAGGAATTGCTTCTTCTATATCTGAAAATCTATGTTGTCCATTCAATATTGTTCTTATAATTAATCCGGTCCATCTCTTCCCTAATAATTCAAAGGCGCTTTCAAATTTTGGACACATATGATATTTTTCTATATCTCTCACCACCTTATGCAATGTTATTTTATCATACTTACTTTACAATAGTAAGTACCTTATGTCATTATTTATAGTATTTATTTTATTAAAAATCACTTTAAATTAACTTTTTAATAAGATAAATTAATCCATTTGCAAGAGTTTCTCCCCAGTAAAGATGATCATGTCCACTGCCAAATTCCTCAAATTTAACTTTATATCCATGGTTAATAAGATTATCTTTAAATGCTTTATTTGTATCTTTCATAGATACTTTTGGTTCAATAGCACCTACATTTATATAAAATTTTAATGGCAGTTTTTCTTTTTTATTAAATTCATGATTTATCCATGTGCATTCATCATCATATTCTTTTCTCTTATACCAGTATGAACCAGACTGAGACAATACATTTCCAAATATATCTGAATATCTAAGACCTATGTATGATGCTGCAAGTCCACCAAGACTATATCCACCAATAATATTTTTATTTGGATTATCTGATACATTATAGTTTTCTTTAATATAAGAAATAAGTTCCTTTCCTATAAAATCTGTAAATTCATCACTACACTGAAGATTTTCTGTTCTATCCTTTGTTGACTCAACAAATACAGTTATAATCTTTGGTATCTTCTCACTTCCCATAAGATTATCAAGAACATTTAATGCATTAAGCTCATTTATATATTCAAAGCCATCATTTAATACAAGCATTCCATAAGGATCACAATTTTCATTATATCCATATGGCATATATACACTTAATTTTCTTTCTTCTTTTAAAATACCGCTATAAATTACATGTTCACATAAATTTCCGCTTTTATAATTATTATTTTTTTGTATATATACTCTTGGGGCTGCATCTTCAAGAGCTACATAAGGCACTAAGCGTACATTTCCACTTAATTTATCTATATGTTTAATTTTATTATTATTAAATTCATCGCCTTGTACATTTCTCCATCTTCTGTTCCAATCATTATCAAGAGGATCATTTATTGAAAACTGATAAGTAAAGCTTATATCTTTTCTTACAATATAAGAAATATACCATAAATTTGTCTTATCTAATTTTTCTAATATACAGTTTTCAAGCTTTCTAATTCCAACAGGCGGTATTAAAACTACATTATGAAGTGGCTTTTTTTCTTTATATATTATTGTTACAAGTTTATTATAATCATCATTTTCTATATCCTCTATTAAAGGAGCTCCCTGCTTTTCTATATCACCCCAAAATACATCAACTGCATTTTTGTGCCCTTCTTTTATCATTTTTTCTAACTGTGCGATCTTTTTATTTTTAAGATATGTTCTCTCCATTTTATCACCTCACATTTATATAGCTTTTCAGTTAAGCCTTATAAACTATAGATTTTTCCCATATATTATTTTAAGTAAATCTCTCAGATGTACAGCTTCGCATAAGTCTACATATCCTTCTTTCAATATTATTCTAATGAGCGTATGCCATTCAGAGATTGACATAATACTTGTATATTATTTTTAAGATATTTTTTAAGTAAGACTTTCAAATTTACAGCCGCAATAATACTATATATTCTTTTTTCATATATTAATAAAAAAACACAAGCATATTTACAACTTTTCAAAAAACTAAATATTCTTTTTCTCTAGAACTTTAAGTGCATTTTCAAGCATTGATGCTGTTACTTTATATGGATAATGTTTTACATCTGACATTTCTGGAATCTTATCTATTATTTCATTAAACTGCTCTCTTGAAATTCCTATATCCTGAAGCTTTACAGGCAGACCAATCTTTTTGTTAAACTCATATATCTTTTCAAAATCGCGTATTGCATTATCGCATAATAAAAGTATAAGTACTCCAAAAGCTACCACTTCCCCATGAAGGTGATTTTTTTCTATTTCTTCAAATTGTGTAAGTGCATAAAATACTGCATGTGCAAGTCCACTATTGTAGTCAGGAGTATGATCACGTGTTAAAAATATTGATACTATAGCTGTAGTAACTATAATTACCAAAGCTGTCTGTTCAAGTTCATATGAACATATTTTCTTTTCATTATCTTCTAGAGCTTTTTCTCCATAGATAATTAGAGGATGCAAACACATATGACTCATTCCTACTCCAAGTGATTTAAAGTGCTCAAGTTCTTCTTCTCTTGCTGAAATTGTACTTTCATAATATTTTGAGTATGTATCTCCAATACCTGCCCACATATATTTTTCTGGAGCATTTGTTAATATTTCAGTATCTATAAATGTATGTACAGCAGGACGTAAGAAAAAGTATGGTTCTTTAAAAGTTCCATCATTGTTGTACATTATAGAAACTGTTGTACATGCTGCACAGTTAGATGCTATAGTTGGGAATGTAAATACTTTTTTGTTTATTTTCTGACCTAAGCATTTACATGTATCAAGTGCCTTTCCTCCTCCAACTGCAAAAATATAATCACATTTTTTAACTGCATCATTTTCACTTAATAAAGATACATTGTCATATGTACAATCATTTCCAAACCATACAAAATCCAAAATTTCAATTTTAGCTTCTTCTGCTGCTTTAATTAGCTTATCCTTTGCAGCGTTCATTCCTTTGTGGCCACCTATTACAACTGCCTTTTCTCCATATTCAAGACATATGTCCTTTATTTTGCCGTAAACATCATTGCCAATGCAATAGCTTGGTAAAAATAAATCATAATTTTCCATATATAACCCCCCTAAATTTCTTATTGCTTTGTTATGTTAATAATCTATATTTTGATTAATAATATTATATCGCAATATTTATAATTCTAAAAGTCAGGATCACCCGTAAAACGTGCTGCCCTTACTTTAAAATAATACAATAATACGTAAAATGCCATCTGATATTATAGAGATTCTATTATTTAAAGTTTGAAAAGACAAATTAAAAGACTTGAATCAGAAAATAAAAAGCTTAAAGTTAATTATGCATATATAAACAACTATATTTATATGAAATTATGGTATAATTAACTCTATAAGTTAAGTTGTAATTGAATTATAATACGAGATAAATATAGGAGGAAAAATGAAAAAATTAATTTTTGGGGGAATTATGTTTTTTAGCGGTTTTGCTGGGATATTAATGTTAATTGGTATATCGACTTTATATCCATATTCTTTTGAATATACAACTACAAGATTTTTTGGCTTTTTACAAGATTCACATACTGTACTTCCTTTTATTATATTCGCAGTATTGTGTTTTGGGGGTGGAATTATTGCTTGGAATGCTTCTTATAAATAGACTATAAGCAGAAAGAATTAAAGTCCAGCAATTATTGCTGGACTTTTTTAAGTGACATTTTTCGGGAGGTGACTGTCACCATTATATAGTCACCTTATATATCACTTAAATCTTCACCGTTAGTTGCAATTACTCTTTTATACCAGTCAAAAGATTTCTTTTTAGATCTTTCAAGTGTTCCAGATCCATCGTTATTTTTATCTACATAGATAAATCCATAACGTTTTTTCATTTCTCCAGTACCTGCTGATACAAGGTCAATACATCCCCAAGGAGTATATCCTATAAGATCAACACCATCTTCTTCAACTGCATCTTTCATTGCTTCAATGTGATTTCTGAAATATTCTATTCTTGGTTGGTCATCAACTGTTCCATCTTCTTTTTTAACATCGATTGCACCAAATCCATTTTCAACAATAAACATTGGTAATTGATATCTATCATAGAACCAGTTTAATGAATATCTAAGTCCTAGCGGATCAATTTGCCATCCCCAGTCACTTGCTTTAACATATTCATTTCTTACTAAATCTGTTGTTTCATCATAATCAAAATGTATATTATTTTCATTATGTTTAGTTGCAAATGACATATAATAACTAAATCCTATATAATCTACGCATCCTTCTAATAGAGCTTTTTTATCTTCAGCTGTTATATCAAGTTCATATCCTTTTCTTTCAAAGAATTTATCCATATATTTAGGATAAGCTCCTCTTACATGAACATCTGTGAACCAATAACGTTTATGCATTGCACTCATTGCCATAAATATATCTTCTGGTTTGCATGTTACAGGATATATAGGACACATTGCAATCATACATCCAATTTGCATATCTGGATTTATTTCATGACCAATCTTTACAGCTATTGCACTTGCAACAAGCTCATAATGAGCTGCTTGATACATTATTTTTTCACGATTTTCTCCATCTTTATACTTAATTCCTGAGTTTGTAAATGGTGCAAAATCCTCTGCATAGTTAGCTTGATTATTTATTTCATTAAATGTCATCCAGTACTTAACTTTATTTTTGTATCTTTCAAAACAAACTTTTGCAAAGTTTACAAAGAAATCAATACATTTTCTATTTCTAAAGCCACCATATTCTGTTACTAAATGATATGGAAGCTCAAAATGTGATAATGTTACTACAGGTTGAATTCCATATTTTAAGCATTCATCGAATAAGTCATCATAGAATTTTAATCCTTCTTCATTTGGAGTTTCTTCATCTCCATTTGGGAAAATACGAGTCCATGCTATACTTGTTCTAAAGCACTTAAAGCCCATTTCTGCAAATAGTGCTATATCTTCTTTATATCTATGATAAAAATCGATTGCTTCATGATTTGGATAGTTTAATCCTTCGATTACTCCATCTGTTATTTCTCTTTTTGTATTAACTGAACCAGCTGTCATTACATCTGCAACGCTGATACCTTTTCCGCCTTCTTTCCATCCACCTTCGAGTTGGTGAGCTGCAACTGCTCCACCCCATAAAAAGTCTTTTCTTAGTGCCATTATAGCCACATCCCTTTCTTCATAAAAAATAATTATCTAAGTGTTTTTATAATAATTATGGAAAACTTAAAAATTTACTATATCTTTTTTTATTATATAATTACAAATTTCTTTTCTACATTTATAATTTTAAAACATTTACTTTTATTTGTTAAGATTTTATGGGTAAAATAAAAATAGTTATAACTTCTGTTATTTGTTACTTGTATGTAACACCTTGTAACATATTGAATTTCTATAAACAGATGTGAACTATAATTAAAACTTATATAAATAATATTTCCTAACCAACAAAATCTTAAAAGCACTTAGATTCTTGAAACACCACATTTATAGTAACAGCTTTATTATTTAGATTGTTCACTATAATTAAGCTTATCATTTCACTAAGTGCTTAATTAAGAATTGCATCAGTCAGTTAACTTCTGTTATCACCTGCTGTTGTAATTCCTATAATTAATATTAAGAATTATATAGATTAGTTTACTATTATCATATTAAGAATTATATGCGTTAGTTAACTCCTACAATATGGCAAGCTACCTTTCTTCCATTAATATCTTTTAATTTAGGTTCTTCCTTTGAACATATATCTTTACAATATGGACACCTTGTATGGAATCTACATCCTTTTGGTGGATTTACTGGACTTGGTATTTCACCTTGAAGTACCTCTTTTTCAGTACTTCTAAGCTTTGGATCTGGCTTTGGAACGGCAGAAATCAAAAATTTTGTGTATGGATGAAGTGGATTTTCAAATATCTTTTCTGTTTCTCCTACTTCGCATATTTTACCTAAAAACATAACACAAACTCTATCTGAAATATATCTTACAACACTAAGATCATGTGATATAAACAAATATGTAAGATTATATTCCTTTTGTAGTTTATTAAGAAGATTAATTATTTGAGATTGAATTGATACATCAAGTGCAGATACGGGTTCATCACAGATTATAAGCTTTGGCTTTAAAGCTAATGCTCTTGCAATTCCTATTCTTTGTCTTTGCCCTCCGCTAAACTGATGAGGATATCTGTTTAAAAATTCTTGTCTTATTCCAACTTCTCTCATTAATTCATTTATCCTCTTAAGCATATCTTCCTTATTTTTATACATCTTATGAGTAATTAAAGGTTCTGCTATAATCTGCTTAACAGTCATTCTTGGATTTAAGGAAGCATATGGATCTTGAAATATGAGCTGCATTTTCTTTCTTATCTCTCTAAGCTGTGCTGGCTTTAAATCATATAAATTGCATCCATCAAATTCTACTTTTCCATTTGTTGGTTCGATTAATCTTATTAAAAGTCTTCCGAGTGTGCTTTTCCCACATCCTGACTCTCCAACAAGAGCAAATGTTTCACCTTTATATATTTCAAGATTTATATTTGACACAGCATGTACAACACCATTACTTTTTTTATAACCCGAAGATGATATATTAAATTCTTTTACAAGATCAGTTGCTTTTAACAATATTTCTTTACTCATCGTACTACCTCCTTTTCATAAAGGAAGCATCTTGTATAATGTCCTTCTTCAACTTTATATAATTCTGGTTCCTCTTCAAAGCATCTTGATATAGCTTTATCGCATCTTGGACAAAAGAGGCATCCTTTTGGAAGTTTCAATAAATTAGGCACCATACCTCTAATACTATATAAATTATCCTTATGGCTATCTATTCTAGGCATTGATTTCATTAATCCTTCAGTATATGGATGACTTATATTATCAAATAATTCAAATACATCTGCCTGTTCCATGACTTTTCCAGCATACATTACATATACGTAGTCACAAATTTCTGCAACTATTCCTAAATTATGAGTTATCATAAGTATGGATGTTCCATTTTCTTTTTGGAGCTTTTTCATAAGCTTCAGTATTTGAGCTTCAATTGTAACATCTAATGCAGTTGTAGGTTCATCTGCTATAAGAAGTTTAGGCTTACATATCATTGCCATTCCTATAACAACTCTTTGCCTAAGTCCTCCAGATAATTGATGTGGATAACTATTATACCTTTTTTCTGGTTCTGGAATTCCTACTTCTTTAAATATTTCAATAACTCTTTTCTTTGCTTCTTCTTTACTTACATTCTCATGAAGTAATATTGCTTCTCTTACTTGCTTTCCAATAGTATATACAGGATTAAGTGAGGTCATTGGTTCTTGAAATATGAATCCGATCTCATTTCCACGTATTTTTTGCAATTCTTTTTTACTAAGATCTATGAGTTTCTTATCTTCAAGTTCTATACTTCCTTCCACTATCTTCCCCGGCTTTTTTATTAAATTAATTATGGACATTGCAGTCATACTCTTTCCACAGCCTGATTCACCAACAACACCTATAATCTTTCCTTTTGGAACTTCTATATTGACACCATCAATTGCCGGCACAACTCCTTTTCTTGTAAAAAAATGTGTCTTTAAATTATATATAGATAATAACTTTTCATCTTCCATGAAATTCACCTCCTATAACTACTCCTTTAAATATGGATCTATGGCATCTCTTAAACCATCACCTAAGAAATTAAATGCTAAAACTATTACTAAAATCGCAATCCCAGGTGCTATTGAAATCCAAGGATCTGTAAATAAATATTGCTTTCCTCTAACCACCATGAGTCCCCAGCTTGTTGAAGGTGGCTGTGCTCCAATTCCAAGGAAGCTTAAGCTTGACTCAGATAAAATTGATGCTGGAACATTTAATGTAAATAAGACTATTAATGAAGAAATACAATTTGGAAGAATATGCTTGAACATTATAACTGATTTTTTTACTCCAATTGATATTGCAGCTTCCACAAATTCCTTCTCTTTAAGTGCTAAAGTCTGTGATCTTACAATCCTTGCTGTTCCTGCCCAATTTACGAGACTAAGTGCAATGAAAATGTTTATAAGACTAGCTCCTAATGTATACATTACTACCATAGCTAATAATAATGATGGAAATGCTAGCATTATATCTGCAAATCTCATAATAATAAAATCAACTTTTTTACCAAGAAAACCTGCCATAAGTCCAAGTATAGTTCCAATAACCATTGATATTACAGTTGGTACAATTCCTATAACAAGTGATATTCTTGCACCATATATAAGTCTGCTTAAAACATCACGTCCAAGTTCATCTGTACCAAGAAGATGAGTTGAACAAGGTGCAATTAATCTGTCTTTTAATACTTGTGCATTAGGATCATATGGCGAAAAAATTGGAGCAAGTATTGCTACTATACATATTGCCAATATTATAAATGCTGAAAATACTGCTAACTTGTTATTTCTAATCATACTTTTTATTTTATCTAAAGCTGTATCACTATCTTCTATGTCTGTTTCTATATCTTCTTCAAATTCGTTATGAACAAATTCTTCTAATTCTTCTCTTAACTTTGCTTCACTCATATTTTCACCTACTCACATCTAATTCTTGGATCAATTACTGAATATAAGATATCTGCTACCAAATTACCACCAATTATAAGTACTGTTGTAAAAAGCACTGTACCTTGAAGCAGAGGCATGTCTCTGTTTGAAATTGCATCAACAGCAAGTCTTCCTATACCTGGAATAGAAAAAATACTTTCTGTGATTACAGCTCCAGATAATAAACTAGAAATTTGTATAGCCATCATTGTTACAACTGGAAGCAATGCATTTTTCAAGGCATGACCTACAACAACTATACTTTCAGAGGCACCCTTAGCTCTAGCAGTCCTTATAAAATCATTTTGCATTATTTCTAAAAGACTTGATCTTGTAAGTCTTGCTATGGTACCTGCTGAGCTCCAACCAAGAACTATTGCCGGCAAAGCAAGATGCATCCAAGTTTTATATCCTGATACTGGAAATACTTTTAGCTTGTATGCAAAAACATATTGAAGTAATAATGCTCCCCAAAATACTGGCATAGATACACCAAATAATGAAACTGACATAAATAATCTATCTATAATTGTATTTTGTTTTATTGCTGATATTATTCCTGCTGGTATTCCTACTATCCATGCTATTACTGCAGCAAATAATGCAAGTTTAACTGTATTAGGAAATGCATATTTTATTAAATCTGTAACATCTCTCTTTAGTTTATAAGACATACCTAAATCACCTTGAATTGCATTTATAATATATTAAAAAAACCTGATAATTACAGGATCATCAAGTCCCATTCTCACTCTAAACTGTTCAATAAGATCAGGCTTTATATGCTCTCCCATCATTAATGTTATTGGATCACCTGGAACAACATTTAGCATTATAAAAATTATAAAGATAACTCCAATTAATACTGGTATGGAAATTAAAATTCTTTTTAATATATATTTGCTCAAATTGCTTCCCCCCTTAGCTTTTTTGATTTACATTTTTGTTATTTTAAAAAAGTGGGATATTTCAAAATGAAATACCCCTGATACATTAACTTACTACTATTCTTCTATATACATATTATGATACATATTTCCAGACCAACCATTCCACAATATCTTATAATTTTTAACTCTTGGATTAACTACGAATAAATGTTGTTTTGAATATAGTGGAACCCATGCTGCATCTTCTTGAATAATTTTCTTTTCAAGATCTTGATATAACTTAATTCTTTCATCTGCATTAACAATAGTCCTTGCTCTTACTACTTCATTTGAAACTTCTTCATTATTATAGTTAAAAGATCTCTTTACAGTATTTGTTGGTGCAAAGAATGTATAAATAAAGTTATCTGGATCATTAAAATCGGCTGACCAGTTTGTAACATATGAACCTAATTTACCTTCAGATCTTGTTGAAAACCAAGTTGCTTCATCAACAACATTAATGTTAACTTTAATTCCTATTTGAGCAAGCATTGATTGAATTAATTCATAAGTTTGAACTGTAGAATCAACACTTTCTGAATCTTGGCTTATTTCCATCTCAAATCCATTAGGATATCCTGCTTCTTTTAATAATTCTTTAGCTTTTTCCGGATTATATTCTATCACTGGAAGATCTTTATTATATCCAATTAATCCTGGTGGGAATATACCTGATTGTACGGTTCCCTTCCCACTATAAACTGTATCTAAAATAGCCTGTCTGTCTATTCCCATTTGAATTGCTTTTCTTACACGCACATCATTAAGTGGTTCAATATTTTCATTAAGGCTCATATAATAAATACCAACCTTATCTCTGCTTACTATCCAATTTTTGTACTTATCACTATCTAAGAAATATTTAATTTGCTGTGGTGCAGTATCTAAATCAAGTTCATCTAATTCACCTGATTCAAACATCATTCTTAATGTTTCTGAATCTTTTACAACCTTGAATGAAATTCTATCTAGCTTAGGTCTTTCATTCCAATAATCATCAAAGGCAACAAGCTGCTCTTCACTGTTTAATACCCAGCTGTCAAACTTGAAAGGGCCAGTTCCTACAGTAAGTTCTGGCTTAATTCCAAAATCTGCACCTGCTTCTTCTGTTGCTTTTCTATTATAAATTGATACCCCTGGTGTAGAAAGATTTGCCAAAAATGGAGCAAATGGCTCATCTAATGTCATTTTAACTGTGTAATCATCGACAACTTCTAATCCTTTTAATGAATCTGTCTTACCATCCATCATGTCTTGTGCTCCGCTTATTGCATCAATAAAATCCTGATTTAGTGCTTCTGTTTCAGGCTTTAGCATTCTTTCAAATGTATATTTAACATCATCTGCTTTAAATTCTTCTCCATTATGGAACTTTACACCTTTTCTTAAATGAAATGCATATGTAAGTCCATCTTCTGAAATATCCCAGCTTTCTGCTAAACTTGGAACAATTTTAGTTTCCCCATTCTCATCTAGTTTTACTTCTACAAGTCTATCAAAAATGTTCATTGGAATTGTATAATCCTCAGTAGTTTTTTGAACATCAGCAGTTTGAATTTCTTCATTGGTTGCAAGCCTTAATGTGTTACTTGTATCATCTGATGAAGCTGAACTTGAACTGCTTTTATCTCCACCTCCACATCCTGTTAATATTAACGTGACTGTTAACACCGCTGCCACTAACGACCCAATTGATTTTTTCATAAAGTATATTCCCCCTTCAAATAGATATAATATTTTTATAATAATAAAAAAAGGTGCATTTTTATATAAAAATGCACCTTTGCTTTCATATTTTGTAATATATGTCTAGTATACCATTTTTTACGCTTTAAGTAAATCATTTAGATAAAATTTATTCATAATACTATTCATTTTCTATTCGTCTTAATTTTAAAATCATAAATTATCTTAAATTTTAATTTGATTTTTTATAAGATAATATAATCGCCTTATAAACATTAGGACTTGCTCTTAATATACTTAAGAGTAAGTCCTTTACGTCAAACTTTCATTATTTACATAAACTAATTATAGCTTGTGTAAATATATTTCCATTTAACATTAATTTATCAATAACATCAAATTCATCATTCATAGCACATCCACAGCTTTTGCCAAAAGACTGTAATTATTTCATAAATTCCATAACGCTATCTACAAGTATATCCATATCTGTAATATTATCTTCTTTCATAGAAGATACAAGCGTAACTTTATCATCTAAAACAGTCATATCTCTCATTCCTTCTAAAAATTCACGCATTAAATTTCCAGACCTACATGCCCATGATCCATTTTCAATTATTGCAAAAGTTCTATTTTGAAGATTTAAAGCTTTCATATCCATAAGATAATTATGCATTGGTGGGTAAATACCAAGATTATATGTTACAGAAGCTAAAACAACATGACTAACTCTAAATGTCTCAGAAATTAAATTAGATACATGTGTACTTGAAACATCATACATAACTACATTTTTAATTCCCTTTTCTACAAACTTAGTAGCTAAAGACTCAACTGCACTCTCAGTATTACCATACATTGAAGCATAAACTATCATTACGCCTTTTTCTTCTGGTTCATATTTACTCCATTTATCATATTTATCAAGGAAATATCCAAGATTTGTTCTCCAAACTGGCCCATGTAATGGACAAATCATCTTAATGTCAATTCCACTTGCTTTCTTTAATAATGATTGAACATGAGGACCGTATTTACCAACAATGTTAGTATAATACCTTCTAGCATCATCAATCCAATCACGCTCAAAATCAACTTCATCATTAAATAGCTTTCCATCTAATGCTCCAAAAGATCCAAAGGCATCAGCTGAAAAAAGAACTCCATTTGTATTATCAAATGTAACCATAGCTTCTGGCCAATGTACCATTGGTGCAGCTATAAATGTTACTTCGTGCTTTCCAAAAGATTTTTTGTCACCTTCTGAAACTTCTTCAATCCTTCCGTCAATATTAAATCCAAATTGTCTCATTAGCATAAAAGATTTTTCAGTACTTATAATCTTAACATCCGGATAACGTAATATTATTTCTTCAATCGAAGCTCCATGATCAGGCTCCATATGATTTATTACTAAATAATCTAAATTTCTACCATTAAGAACAGCTTGTACATTCTCTAAAAATTGTCTTCCAATTGACCAATCAACAGTATCAAATAGTACAGTCTTCTCATCTAATAGTAAATATGAGTTATATGAAACACCTCTTGGAATTGGATGAATATTTTCAAAAAGAGCTAGACGCCTATCATTACCGCCTACCCAATAAAGGTCTTCGGTTACTTTCCTAACACAAAACATTACTTATTCCTCCTTTTTACTATAAAACATTTAAAATTTTTGCTACAAATATTAGACCTCTATAAAATTATCTTTTTCTTCACCACAATCTGGACATATCCATTCTTCTGGAAGATCTTTAAATAGAGTTCCACTAGCTATTTCATTTTCTACATCACCTACAGCTGGATCATATTCACATCCACAGCCATTACAAACATATCTCTTCCAATTAGGAGCTGTTTTTTTAGGGAGCTTTTTCTTCATTTTTTTCATAGGAGGAGCTTCCTTTTTAGGTTCTCCATTATCTAAAGAAGCTGTTAATATAGGCATTATCTCCATTATATCTCCAACAATACCATAATCCGCATTCTTAAAGATTGGAGCATTAGGATTATTATTAATAGCAACAATAGTTGTTGCTTCCTTTATTCCTTTTAAATGTTGACCGGCTCCTGATATTCCACAGGCAATATAAAGATTTCCATTAAACTTTTGTCCTGACATTCCAACATATCTATTTAAAGGTAAGTATTTTAAAGTCTCAGCAACAGGACGTGAAGAACCAATAGCTGCACCTGCCTGCACTGCTAGTGCTTTTGCAAGTTCCATATTTTTTTCTTCTCCAATTCCTTTTCCTACACTAACAACACGATCAGCCTTACTTATTGGAGTATTTATATCGATGCCAACAGTAAAATCATAACCATCTGTTTTTAGTGCTTCTACAAGGTTATAAACTTTTTCTTCTGCTGTCCCATCATTAAATATTATCTTCTTACGTGCACCAGTTAGTGGATCACGTGAAGTCTTTCTATCTCTACTCTCATTTTTAGGCATCTTTCCAATTATATGAGAAGCAATTACAACTCTTTGAATTTCATTTGTTCCCTCATAAATAGTACAAATTTTAGCATCACGATAAGCTCGTTCTACATCCATACCTTTAAGATAGCCATTTCCACCAAAAATTTGTAGTGCATCATTTACAACTTCTAAACAAATATCTGATGCATATTGTTTTGCCATAGCTGCTTCCATGGAATACGGTTCATGATTTTCTTTAAGTTCAGCTGCACTATAAACTAATAATCTAGCAGCCCTTATCTTTGTTGCCATATCAGCTAGTTTAAAAGAAATTGCTTGTTGCTGGCATATAGGTTTTCCAAACTGTATTCTCTCTTTTGAATATTCTAAAGCATTTTCATAAGCTCCCTCTGCTATACCTAAAGCCTGAGACGCAATCCCAATACGGCCACCATCAAGAGTCTTCATTGCTATTTTAAATCCTTGTCCTTCTTCACCTAATAAGTTTTCTTTAGGTACTTTTACATTATTAAATATTAATTCTGCAGTTGAAGAAGAACGAATTCCCATCTTATCATAATGATCACCAAAGGTGAATCCTTCCCATCCTTTTTCAACTATAAAAGCACTTATTCCTTTAACTCCTATATCTGGTGTTGTTACAGCAAATACAACATATGTATCGGCTTTATCTGCATTAGTTATAAAGATCTTTCCACCATTTAAAATATAATAATCGCCTTCTAGCACTGCAGTTGTCTCTGTTCCACCAGCATCACTACCTGCATTTGGCTCAGTTAACCCAAAAGCAGCAAGCTTCTCTCCTTTTACTAGAGGAATCAGATATTTTTGCTTTTGCTCTTCTGTTCCATATGCAAAAATTGGGTAAGTCCCCAATGAAACATGGGCAGATAAAATTACACCTGTACCACCATCTACTCTAGAAAGTTCTTCTACAGCAATGGCATAACTAAGTACATCTAAACCTGCCCCACCATATTCCTTAGGATAAGGTGTTCCTAACACACCCATTTTGCCCAGTTTTTCAATTGCTTCTGTTGGAAATCTATTTTCCTTGTCCAACAAAAACGCCTGTGGCTTTACCTCTGACTCTGCAAATTCTCTAATTCTAGCACGAAAATCTTCGTGTTGTTCTGTGGTCTTAAAAAACATAATCTTACCTCCTTTAATTTTGTTTTTAATTAGATTTTTATAACTTCTATTATTAAAAACTTATAATAAAATATATGCTAATGAAAAAACATATTTATTAT